>Ga0247770_1000414_pt1 | contig 41619 bp, 60 predicted proteins | sample UWRJL136409B6_FD_179943 | JGI IMG/M metagenome (GOLD analysis project Ga0247770, IMG submission 179943) | Plant litter microbial communities from Arlington Agricultural Research Station in Wisconsin, United States - UWRJ-L136-409B-6 | ecosystem: Environmental > Terrestrial > Plant litter >... | reverse complement strand
CAAAGCCTGCAGTAACTGAAAGAACGGCTTCGATGTTGGGGATATGGTGCGAATAGCCGGAGACAATGGGGAAAATATACATTGTCTTACCAAACTTTACAATCACATTTGACCAAGCGGTTATGGAAGACACCGGTCCAGGGTCGAAATACCTGAGCTACTCAACTGCCCTCACCACACTTTCTATAGTTGGGCACCGTCGATACTGTCCTCTACATTAAATTCTTTATCGCCAGATCACCATTAGCATTCGGGCCATCTCAAGCCCATGTATAAGTCCCTGAAACTCAAACCTACGTCGATTATTCGGACCATGCCTATCACTGGATCTTTGATCTAGTCACAGAGAGGACGGGAGGGAATGGAAAGTGCGGGCCACTGACCCGCGGTCTTTGTCTCTGCCTGCCATGGCGGGACTAGCTTGTGGTCAGAAGGCAGGTGTACATTGTTGCTTGAGAGCTTCAAATGGAAAAGCGTCCCACGTCATGGGAGTTCGAGCGTCACGTGGAATGAATTGACTTTCCTTGTGGATATTGTCGTGAACTGCCCCAACTCACAACACCAGAATTTCTACCCTCATCCACCTATTCTTCAACACCTCCTTTCGCCTGCTTTGCATCGCCACACCTTGGAATAACACCACGAACAGCATACCTAAATTGAATGCCGCTTAATATTGTGATTGTTGGCGCCGGTATCGCCGGCCTCACAGCTGCCATTTCGCTTCGCCGTGCTGGCCACAAAGTCACCATTTACGAGCGTTCCGCACTTAAAAACGAGGTCGGCGCCGCTTTCTGCGTCCCTCCCAACAGCAGTCGTCCTCTGCTCGCCTTGGGAATTGACCCTGAGGCGTCGCGCTTTGTTGAGGCCAAATTCATCTCGGTCAATCAGGCCACCACTCTCAACCAGAGCAGACGGATTTCCATGGCGGACACTACTGAAGCTTTTGGCTCCCCCTTTTACTTTGCGCATCGCGTTGACCTCCACAACTCCCTCAAGGAGATCGCCACTCGGGCTGACGGTCTTGGAGAGCCGGTCACCATTCGTTTGCACAGTCCGATCAAGTCCTATGTGAATCCAATTTCTTACCCTCGGACGCCGAACTCCAATGCTGGTATCAATTGTGACTGAGAAATTGCCGAACTGCAGCGGCAGTTCTTGGCGCTCAGGCGCGCAAGGGCCTTGGCTGGAGCGCAGGGGCCTTGGATCATGTGCTCTCCCCACACACAGGGAGCTTCCATTTGTATATAACTGGGGAGTGCTTCGCACTCCCCTTTTCTACCAAATCAAGCCACTTTGCAACTGCACTTCCGCTGCTCCTGAGCCCCTCGTTCCTCAGTCAAAAACGTTCCACAGAAATCCAACTACAGAATCCCTACATTCCATCCATAACTCTCAAGGAAACCGGCGAGGTTGTCGTTGCCGACCTTGTCGTCGCCGCAGACGGAATCCATTCTGTTGGCGTTGAGGCCATTCTCGGACACCGATACCCTTCCAGGCCCCAGAAACTCTACAACGGCTGCTACCGCTTCTTGATCCCACACAACGAGATTGAATCGGATCCCGAGACAGCTTGGTTTACTAAGGATTCTGGCTGCATGCGTGCATTCATGAACAATCCTGGCGAGAGTCGTTTCGTCTCCTATCCGTGCAGAGGGTAAGTTGGGATGGAAGCTGTCTATTTGCCCCCAATTTGAACGACGGGAGAGCATCGCTAATCTTTCATCCCAGGGGCGACACTTGGAACGGAATTGGCATGTTCCGTGACAAGGAACTTGGGCAGGCCACTGCTTCTCAAGAAGGTCAGTCGCTCATGTTGTCTGTCCGATACGAGTAGCCAAGACAAAAACTAATGACAAAACAAACAGACTGGTGAGCTCCCATCGACAAGTCCCATCTCCTTGAGACTTTCAAAGACTTCCACCCATCAATTCATGCTGTCCTCAAGTAAGCACCTGCCATCCCCGTCATAATACGTCTTCATCCCACTGACCAGTTCCAACAGCAAAGCAACCGACGTCAGGCGCTGGCCTCTGCTCTAAGTCAAGTGACCGGCTTTTGGAACACTAATCCCCATATATAACCCTGAAAACCAGGTGTGGGTGGGGATATGGAGGATAGTGATAACCAAGGTTGGAGCTTTGTTGGAATGACCGGATTGATGCCAACGAGAACAAATCACTGAAAAGAATCAAGGTAAAGGATTTTAGAATTTCACAACACCAAGACCCACTGCGACTTGCAAAGGGGGTGTGGCAACAGCATTGGAACCTATACACCTATATGCCTCCCAAGCTGGCCCGCCAAAGAACAAGAACACCCAACAGCCGCGACAAGTTCATTTTCCCTCTGCCATTCGATGCAGGATAACAACCCACGGCTCGGGTTCCCATTTGGTCCTACCCTCAGCTTCCACCTCCTATACCCCGGGCCCGACCTCTTGCGTGCTCTCAGACGTCTCTGGCGTCTCTAGCATCTCCGTGTCGGATTCGACACTCTCGTGACTGTCACTGTCGGGTGTGACCGGCGATGTTCCCTCGATGGCCGCCCGCGCTTTAGCTCTGTCGAGCTCCTCTTGCAATGTGACCTAAATATCGACACTGCTCCTGGGCGTAAGGTGCGATGTTCCCTTGACGACCGCTTTAGCTTTATTGAGTCCATCGTAAATGGCGCCGTAAACACATCCGAAGACTAGCATGAACTTGTCGAAGTCGTCACGGCGATACTTGGTCCCGTGAAGCTTTTGGATGTCCCGTCGCACGGTTCTCCAAAGGTCCGAGAACTCGCCCTGGGGGATCCCGACCGCTGACTCGATGTCCAAAAAAATGTCTCTGACTTGCTCGATCTTGTCTTCGGTAGTTGCCATTTCGCCGTGTTGAAAGCGATTTTCACATCGTGCAATTGATGTGCGGTGTGCGATGCGTGGGGATGTAGACAATGACTGGGGAATACCCGAATAGCGATGAATGGATTATATATATGCATCGGTTAAACTTTATGTGGTTACGCGTACGTCAATGATAAGGCTGGGCTACCATCGTAGGTACCTACCTAGGTACCACTCATGGGAATCAAGCTCCCTTTCGACATACAGCACGAAGACATCGTACCTCACCGACCTCAAGCTGACATGACTACGTACCTGATCTTAAAGTCTACCACTCCCCCCACCGTACCGCTCGCACGTCGTCCTCACTCAGCTACAATCCTCCATCCACTTCGCCCCCTTTTTCCCTGGTCAACTAGAAACTCGACTCGACCTCGCAGACCTGCGACGCGTATTTCCAGTCGTTGACCACCTTGTTGTGAAGCATCTTGTAAAGACGGTTGCCGTGCTCGCCCACAAACGTGTTGACGTCCGCAATCGCATTGTTTTCGCTGTCGAGCCAGCACTGCGGGTTCAGGTACTGGAGCGCGGTGTATCTGTAGTCGGCGGTGCGCACTGTGATTGGGTTCGGGAGTTAATACTGTCATGTCTTGACGAGAAGGTGGCTTGAGGCCCGGGCTTGACTCTTGGCCATGACGTACTTTGGAAAGCCTTGCACCATAGGCTGAGCATCTTCTCTGGGTTTTCGAAGTTCTCGCTTTGGCCCCTGCCCCATGCGGTCGCATTCACTCGGTACCGGGTGTAGGCGCCCTCCATCTAGTTTGGCTCCCAGTGCACCTCGAGCCCACAAGGAGCGCGTGAAGTCTCGGGCGCGTAGGGGGTTGAGCTCGCCGTTGGGCTTACCTGTGTGGTGGCTGTGATGACCCCGCTGGGAATAAGAGGTCGTGGTAGAGGGACATACGCGGCCGCGAGGGGTGCGACCAGCAAGAAGATCATCGAGGAGAGCTTCATCTTCGCGGCGCAAAAGTGCTCGGTGTTGAATGGGAATTCGATGTCCTGCAGTGAGACGCAGATGGATTCGTATTTGAGACTAGGAACGTGGCAAGTCTGCCATTCCTCAATATTTTCCCTGCTCGGCAGTGCGTTGTTCGGAACTGAGTTTGTTGGTAAACCTTTTGCTGTAGGGCTTCGAACCTGACCCGACGAACTGGCAATGTTATTTAACTTCCACGCTGTTGCAACCAAGCCTTCGGAAACATCCCGTCTGCACCTGCCGGTGTGGCGACAAGAGCAGAGTTTCGGCAAGCATCGTGGTCGCATATTTGTAGAAGCAGATCACACAGCCCTGCTTCGTCCGTCAGTTCAATAATCTAAAGTCCGGCACCAAATTAGACATTGGGCATGTTGCCCGGTGGCGGGTACTCTGTATCTCTGCGGAAGATATCTCTGTTCCGTGGAAGTACCCATACGACGGACCTACTCATAGATCACAGCAATGACGTTTCGAAACAACACTGCTTCATCTCCAATGCGTCCTGCGCGCCTTATGCTATGACTGCTGCGAAGTCACTCTCTTGGAGCGAGGTTTGCTCAGGTCCGCTGTCTCTGTTAGTCATCGGCCAGGGCTGGATGGTTCGTTGGACGAGGATGCAAGGGCCGGCGTTGAAGATGGGCTGAAAACGGAGACGATTTCATCAATGAGTTGGGTCGCTGGCGGGGTGCAAATGACTTACACAAGCAACGAAATACCTGGGACCTCCCGAGAAGTAGCCCTGGCTTCATAGCTAACAGTAACCTGCATCACAGAGCATTCCAAACAAATCACCTGTATTACACCATTATTACAGAAGTTCCCTGAACTCCTACACCACCTCCTCTTCCTGATCTACTCCAACTTCCTCCCGGCCGTCACACCAGCACTCTCAACATCGACCTCTCCCTGCACATCGTGCATCCCCCTCCCCGTTCCACTCCCGACAATCGTCGACAGATCACCCATCGGCAGCCTAATCGGAAAGTCCACCGACTCCAAAAGCCCCCCAATCATCGCCCACCAACCGCATATGCTCACCACTAAGCACGCCGCACCTCCACCAACCGTCAACCGGTGCGCAAGCTCCAAGTCGCCATCGGCATGCGCGAACTCCGCGGCCGCAAGCAGCGGGAAGGCGAGGGTATAGGCCAGGAAGAGCACGACGAGGCAGATGTTCGTGCGGAACGAGCAGATGAAGAAGACGAAGGAGAGGACGCCGACGAAGAGGTAGAAGAAGCCGAAGGTGCTGAAGAACTGGTCGTTGAGGATGCCGGTAGCGCTCTCGTAGGGGAGCTGGGCGTTGAACGAGGGGGTGAGGGTTGCGCCTAGGGCGAGGAAGAAACCGCCTGTGAAACGAGAAAAAGGGGTTAGTGGGTGGTGGTGGGCGAAAAGTGGGAAGGGGAATGAGGGGAGAAGGCGTACCATATGAGCAATACACCACAAACGCGAACGTGTGCGCGAGGAAGAACTCGAGCAAGCCGCCGAGGAAAAGCAGGAGTCCACCGCAGAACCAGTTGGCGCCGTTGTTCGCGAAGCCGTTCTGGTCAGCGCCTCTCCAACCCATCAGCTGGCACGAGAGCGGCGTGAGCGTCATGACAAGTCCAGCCAAGGCCCTGCGATTTCGCGTCTGTTAGTCCCAACGATCGCAATATCTTCCAAGACACCAAAAAACGCACAATGGGGCTGGGTTTCCCCAGTTCTTCTTGGCAGGCTGGGCTGCGGCCCGGGCCTGGACGATGACCTGTGCCAGCTTGGCGGAGTCGTAGTCGGAGTCGTAAGACATGGTGGGCGGATTTTGCGTCGGAATAGACCTGCAGGTGAGCAAAAGGAGAGACAGGCCGAGAGAGACGGAGTGACGAGGAGAGAGACGGGAATTTCAGAGGTGGCAAGCTGGTGTTTATGCTCGAAGGGATCTCCCCTTTCTCGTCGCGTGGCGCGAAAAGTTCCGAGTTTAAGATTGACTTGGCTGTTGTCCAGCGTCCGGGATAGGGTCGCGAGGAGGCTATCCACAGATTCCACAGTTGGGACTGGGGTGGCAAGAATCCACCCCTATTGTCGAAGGGTGCGGATGAACATCCATGGTTGCCTGAATCCAGCAAAAGAGGGACACCATTTCGAGAAACAACACGACGAACGATGCAAAGGGAACATCTGTACGTCTACGTAGATAGAGACAAGACCGTTTATATGTCGCTGTAACCCCCAATAATCTTGATAACACCAACCCAACCCGATAAGAAGCCGAGTCATTGCGCCCCAGCCCCACCACACTTGATACAGGGGTCGTTACACTATCTCTCCCCAACCCAGGTCTTCCTTGTCCAAACCTATCATTACCAAAACTTTCCACCAACAAGACTTTCTTCCACCCCGAGTTTCCCTGCCAAAACCCACTCCGATCTGTTCCGGGCGCGCCGATTGCACCCGAAATCCACCTGTATCGCATTTCTATTTCCTCATGCCATTACGGACTCGAGATAACAAGCGCGGTGGCAGAATTGTCGCGGCCTTTGCAAGGGGAGATCTTATCTTTATGCTCGAGTCAACGTCGGGGAATATTCTCCGGGGCGACCAGCGCCGTTTTCAACGACGACTTGGGACACTGTTGCTGTTGTCAACTGGGAATTTTTTATCAGATTCGTCGCGTCACGGGTATCGAAGTGCTCAGCCCGTTGCCTGGACCCCTATGATCATCTATTGTCACGCCACACGCCAGTTGCTGTGGGCTGAGATCGCCTTGTTGCCGATCCACCCGTATTTCTCCCAATCTTCTCCCAAGGCGTTCACACAATGGGGGAAAAGGATGTCCAACATACGGGGCAACAGGACACTCAGGTTGATCTCCCGTGTGGAGGAGATGTGCTGTAACCTAGAAACCGAGCTGATCTCGCCATTCAGTTCAAGTTATGACGGCTGCGCTTGGTTGATTTCGCAGCTTTCAATGTGAATGGCATTCATCGGGCGCCCCCTTTTACCCCTGATCAGGGGTGTGCACTCACTAACCCTAACCCTTCCACTACTTCCATTTGCTGCGTTTGAGTACTTTGACTGTGACGTTTTGCACGCACCAAACCAGCACCCGATAATTGATATGAGTATCGTAGCGGTGGGTGCCACGAAGGTAACCTCAGCTTCCGACTTCTCAGCACGCATCCAAAGCGTTGAAGCTGTATGATGTTGGTTGCCAAGTGCTGAAAAGAAAGCGCTCTGTTCAACTGTTGGTGTTTCCGTGCCAGAAAGGAGGGTCAGCGGCAAATTCAGGGAGCAGGCCATGCTAGAAACGTGGGCTCCCCAGGCCGGCATTTGGGTGGATGAAAGTAGGTATTCAGTGATTCGAGATGAGGGGGCCAGGAGTCTTAGAGGGTGAAAGAGGACCATGCGTGAAATTCCGAATCTCTGGCCCTAACACCATATATCTACCCAAGCCTACCGCAACAGGTTGATTACCTGCGGTGTAAGAAATGCGCCGTGTGGCATTGGTACAATAATCTACAATGTAGTGAGAACTGTGACGGGTGCCCAGGAATCCCGGTACCTAGGCATACAAGAAAGCGGGCGGCCAGTCGACACTCAAACAATGCATCTGTTTTGTACCTGAGTATCTACCTACCATTGTTCAGCCATTTTGTCGTTTTCAGCGCCCCGAGCCTCCTATGCCGACTAAGCTGACAACGTATGCGCCAAGTACGTCGTCAATACTTCCCAGAGAAGTCACTGAGAACTTCTTCTCTTGCAACGTTATACTGAGTTTCTCTGCAAGTGGGTCGAAAGGTCCCCTTTCATGGATTACCAATGCCAGGGCTCGCTCGTACCACGGCCTCGCCCGATTCCAAGATGATCGTTGTTGGTAATCCTGTCCAACAGAAATGTTGAAAGATATGGCCAGATCAACGGGCTCCTGCCCCGTTGGTAACAAGACAATCCTCTCGATGATGTGCGCTGTGTGATCCAGGATCTCGTCGCAAGTATTGTGGCGGCCAGCCTCGCGGTGCAAAAAGGCGACGCGACCACAAATGCTCAGTTCAGTGTGGGCTACCTTCTTTTGCGCGTCCAGCTGCTTCTTGAGAGATTGCCAGGCCTGCTTGACAACTGGGCGGGCGGCCCACTTGTCTCCGCGAGATATGTGCCACGAAGCTGTGGAACGTTTCACTGAGGGTACGGAGCTCATGGGAGCAGCGGAAGTGCAGTTGCAAAGTGACTTGATTAGGTAGAAAGGGTGGGAGCGAAGCTCCCAGACTAAATATAAAAGAGAGCTCCCTGTGTGTGAGGAGAGCACATGACGAAAGGCTCCTGCGCTCCAGCCTAGCCTGGAGCGGTAAGGCGCCTGCGCGCCTGAGCGCCAAGAACTGCCGGTGCAGTTCGACAGAAGCTAAACTACATCTCGCTTGGATCGCTTGCATCTCCAGACTATCTGGGTACCTTTCGCACTGGGCGATGAGGCGGGAAAGTATCTGATCAACGCCGCTCATGTTTGACGAAGACCAAAGATTTGCCAAGCGCAACTGCGTCTCGATCACGCCCGCCTCGCTTGACTCCTCAAAGATTAGGGGCTGGCCATTGGCGAGATCGTCCAAGTCGTCGGCGGATATGTCGGTACCACTGCCAGGGATTTCAGGAGGTATTCCATCCTCGATTTCATCCCAATTGTCCAACAGCTTGTAGGTGAAGACCTGGGCATGTTCATGTCGACCCCAGGACTGGAGAAGGTCGACAACACCGAGGAAGTGCATCATGGTTCTGTGATGCCGGTGACCCTAGCAACTGACGGTCTCTCGGGTGAGTAGTTCAGCGCTTCGTCGGCCTGGTCCATCTGTTGGCGGTTGGCATACATGGCAGCAAGCATGTACAATGCTCTGACGGTGCGCGACTGTGTCGACGATAGCGACCTCTTGAAGCCTGCAATCGCATTTAACAGCTGGTCTTCTGCTGTATCAACGTCGCCTCTTGCATCGGCTTCCAGCGCACCTGTCACTAGTTTGTCGAGATCCAACAATGACAGGTTCCCTTGAGCGGGCCGAAGCAGTCTTTCGGCGAAGTGGTTTTTCTCGGTGACTCGTTTCGGAGCCCTGGCCATTGGAGATGGAGCAGCTGCCGGGGTCTCTGGGAGACGAGCGGGAGTTTCGTATGTGATGCTGGCTGGGGTCGGTCCATCTGCTCTTTGTGGGTAAGTTATACGCCTGCAACGTTGGGACGGGGTACTGGATTGGATTTAACCTACCAATCACATATTGGGGCTGCTTCCGATGTCCCTCTTCTGGAGGGATCTCCTCTTCTGCGGCGAGTTCCTGGACGCGGCCTCCTGTGAGGCGATCGTATGTCCTCCTCACTCTCTCTTCGGTCCAAGTCTGGCCCCCGAACGTGAACTCGGTCGGACGTGGCTGGTGCTCGTTAGCCTTACCCATCATCCAGGCCGCTCTGTCCTTGGACAAGTTCTTTGACCACTTCCAGACCCTGAATTTCTCCTTTTACATCTTGTCCCTTGCTTGGAGCGCCAGAAGTGCCTACAGCGGAGTGTGGGCCGACTCACGTGGCGGAAAATTTGTGCTGGTCCCGCATCGTCCTGATTGTCTGGGGTAGCGACAATTTCTGCACCATGTACAGCTCTTGGATGAGAGGTTTGTGCTGCTCCCAATCCTGATCCAATGGTGCGGCCATGCGGGGCTTGCGGGTTCTTGGCCGACTTGAGGACGCAGTTGTGCTGGCAGCGAGGAGAGGCGCTGGCTGAGAATGCTGGAGGGTAGGCACAGCAACTTTTCCATCCCCAAACTGGGGCAGAAGGTGTGCAGCGGATTGACTGCCGAAGCCATCGCGTCCGTGATGCGGATGCCCTTGATGGACGTCATGAAATGCTTGGAAGCTGCTCGAAAAGTATGGCGAGGGTACGCTAGGCGTCGGCGGCGGAAGGATCGAAGAACTCCTGAACTGATACAGTCCTGCAGTCCGCGATGGCCCAGCCTGGGGGCTCGAGCCCTCTGGGAAGCCCCAAGGAGAAGCCTCCGCCCACTGGTTGCCCGAGTTCATTCGTGCGGTTTGCCTTTATGATGGCCTGCATGTGGCGGTTTCAATGTAGCGCGATAGCGATGGAGAGCGACCAGATCGCGGTGATGCTTGTCTGGGAAAAGAAGAAATAGGACGCAACATGTAAGGGAGGGTTGCAGATACCTAAGGTAGGTACCTAGGTAGGAGGGATTGTGCGGGGGCAGACGCAGACTTGGAAAGCCTGGGAAACAGCGCGCCCGAGAGAGAGAGTGCGCCTACCTCCAGATATTATGGCAAACTCAGTCCCTCTTGTCAGATTGCTGAGCTTGGCAGGGCGATTGAGGCAGTCAAAGCCAATCGACTGCAATACGGACCGCCGGGCGGGGTTGCCAGATGCCTGGGCGTGTCCGACTCGACAGCGGGTAGCCACGACTGCCACCCCGGCGCGGCCCAGGTGATATCGTCCTACGCGACGAGCCACGATGCTTGTTTCACTTCAGGGCTGAGCTTCAGGCCTACGGGGCTGTTGCCGAGAACCATCAAGCGGCGGAACACATCTTCTTCATGCTGCAATACGCCCAAAACGCTCTCATGTTTCCGATGCTTTCGTTCTTCACCTTCATGGAGGATCCAACCATGGTACCGTCTCTAGACTTTCTCAATCTATGGATGGTATTTCGACCCGGCGATCTTGTTTACATCAAATCCAGCTCTAAAAAGCGCGCTTGACATGGGCGTATCTATCGTTTTAGTAAGATGGACAGGTGCAAATGTGCGGAAGCTTTCTGCCCCCTGTCCAGGTGGTCCGTAACACTTGAGGGGATCGAATATGACGGCACCTCATTTGGCTACAAAAAGGTACATGCCACAATTGATCCCTATGATGGCAACAGACAAATTCGAGACCTCATCGCATTCCCCATCGAGTATCATCCCGATGAGAACAATCTCCGCCAACAATTACACGCAAGAGGGGCCAAGCTCACCCAGCTTCATGGCCACCACTATCATCAATACTCTGGTCTTGCCGAGTGGTTGGGGCTTTGGGGCGGAAATGATAGCATGGTCAGTTGTTCATCTCCCAAAATGCACGCGCACGGGTATAGCTACTAGTAGTTATTGACAACCGCAACACTAGGTCCAGGGACGAATCATGATAGATGCAGATGCATTCGCTCAAGCGAAGCCAGATTACTCACCAACACTTTCCGATTCCCAGCAGAAGTTCAACCCGGAGAATGGCGATCATATCCTCATGACCGATGATGAACTTCTCATTTGCTCCGACGAAATTGCGGGATACTCGCTAAACGAAAGAAGGTGGGGACTGTTCAAAGTCGACCTTGTCCAAGACGTCGATTTTGACGACGGTGCGTTTGACCAGCTGATGATCGACGAGCGAATCAAGAGGCAGATTTCGTCTCTGGTCAAAGTGCACGAGAATGAGGCACTTCAGTTTGACGACTTCATCACGGGCAAAGGCAAGGGCATCATCTTTCTCTTGCACGGAGACCCGGGGGTGGACAAGACACTTGCAGCAGGTAAGAACTGATGCGAATAACCCTCGCATTTGGACTGTCGATGCCGGCCCTAACTTAGCTTCCGTAACACAGAGAGCATTGCAGATCTTTGCCGCAGACCGCTACTACGCGTGGACATATCTACATTCGGCAGTGGAGCTGCAAGTATCGAGCGTGGCCTCTCAAAGGCATTCCAATACGCAGAGATGTGGAAGGCCGTAGCTTTGCTCGACGAGGCCGATGTGTTTCTTGAGGAGCGCCGGAACGATGACCTTGAACGCAACAATCTCGTCTCAGGTTAGAGCCCTCTATTCCCAACGCTGGTTGTTTTCATGGCCATTAATACTCACAAAACCCATCGTAGTGTTTCTTCGAGTCCTCGAATACTACAAGGGGATCCTTTTCCTCACCACCAACCGCATCGGCGTTTTTGACAAGGCCTTCAAGTCCAGGATCCACCTCGCTATCCACTTCCCAGCCCTTTCATGCAACACACGCTTCAAGCTCTGGAATGCCTTTATTACCAAGGCCTCAGTCGACAGCGCTGAGCTGCTTCGCTGTGACAGTTCCCTTAACCAGCTTACCCGGGAGGAGGTCAATGGCCGGCAAATCAAGAACATTGTCCGCACTGCATTTGCCCTGGCGATCAGTGACCAAACGACAATCCAGCTAGAGCACATCACCACGGCCCTCGAGGCGATGAAGGCCTTTGAGGAAAGTTTTGACGTCGCCCAGGGGAAGAATAGCTCGGAGAACGACCTGGAGCAGGGTGGAGGGCAAAGGGCGGATGACGTCAATTCCAATGAGGAAATCGGAGACGGGAGTAGCTCATACACTGGACGTGTAGCAAAGCGACCGAGATTGGGGGTTTAGATCCTCCAACTGTGATTTCTCTTAGATACCAGCCTCAATATCTCTTGGCCTTTATTTTCCCGCTCAGCTGTCCTTTTGACGCGGACCCTACCCTTCTTCTCCTCGACTGTCTCATATTATCTCTTCCTGACCACACCCTCCATCTTCTTTGAGCCGTAACCACGAACGACATTCGCCGGACTTCCCCTTTTACCCCTGAATCTCTGTCCAGCCGTCATCCCTAACCCTTTCGGAGAGGGCCCTCCATGGTATATGGATACGAAGTACAATACCTACTTGCCCAACTCAGCCTTTCGCATTAACGTCTTCATATCTTCTCTGAGAAGTTACCGCACTTCAATTCATAAAATCTGGCGTCCATCATCTGCTTCCGCCTTCTTGGGTCTTTGGCGTTCAGCACGGTGGCTTGTCATGTCAGATTCAGATTTCGCACATCGATTTGGGTCTGAAGTTACTGTAACGCTAGTAATTTGACCCACTCTTTTGCCCAGAGCGCCCTCGAAAATCACTGAAAATAAAATTCCCTTACTGTAATGGAATTACTGACACTGGTCTAATTCTGAGCCCGGCAGGTTGTGGAAGAGCAGAACGATATTGACATTCAAGTTGGAAAATACAGCTTTGAAGTGCAACTTAGCTGTACATCACGGTATTATCCAGCAGCACACCAATACTACTACGTGCTAATACCACCACCTTCCCCTCTCACCACACTTTTACGCCACTACACTGGGTATCAACAAACCGTCCCTCTATCAACCCTCCAACTCAAAAATGAAATCCTCGTGCGAACACGCCCATTCATCCACCCCTATCCTCTTCCCTCCCCCTCTCACATCCTCCGGCCGCTCAGGATACTTCGATCCCTCTGCCCCACCCTCGCCGAGTCCATTCAAATCCATCCTTGCATACGCCCCTCTCAAGTTCCGCTGCGAGGTCGCCTTCCGAACCTGAGATTTTGGCTGTGGTTGGTACCGCGACAGGTCAGGCACGGGATTTTGCGGCTGGTCGCGGCGCAGGCTCTGGAACCGCTGTGGTCCGGACTTCAAGTTCACGTTGCCTGCGTGGCGGAAGTCGCCGCTTTGACGGGCGGCGACGAGACGATGGCGGAAGGGGGTTCCTGCGGTGTGGGGACTCGGGTTAGTACCGGTTTGTTCCCTGGGCGGGATGGTTCCCTCGTGAAGAAAAGGGGGACATACGGGTTACGTACCTTGGGAAATGTTGTCCTCGGTCATGAGCTCCCTCGGAAAGCCGCTGATGGGGAGGTAGGAGTCAATTGAGTATGGATACGGGTTGGTCTGGAGGCAGAGGGAGATTTCTGTGGTGGAGAGCTCCTTGGAGGTGGCGATCTGGATGCGCTGCAGGTTGAACGTGCCGCGGAGGTACATGTCGTTGATGATGTCCTCGGTGAGTATCATTTTGAAGTTGTTGGTGCGGTAGCCTTTTTCCTCGACATAGAAGTACGGCGCAAATGTCCCGCGGAGGTACCACCGTAGGAATCTGCCGAGGGCTTTGAGCTCGTCGGAGTTTTGCTCGAAGCGGCAGTGGATTCTGCCTGTGAGTGGGGTTGGGGAAATGGGTTAGTTTGGGAGCTGGTATTTGGGGGAAAGGGGCCAGGCTCGGGGAGGCTTACCTTCGCACTCAAACTGGTTGGGATTTCGCTGCTTCACAGAACTGGGGTTTTTGTCGAAAAAGAATGTGCTAGCGATGAGCCTATGGGCGATCTCTTTTGTCCTTGCAAGATTCTGGTTGAGGTACTCCGATGTGGCCTTCTCGAGGCGCCCCAGCTCCTTGACTTCGTTGAGTCTAGGTACCTTGTATTGCAGATCGGGATTGATGCGGATGAACCGACGGTGGCTGTCATTTGTTTCATGGTCTGGCGCCGTGTTCTCGGCCATGAAGGTCCGCCAAATTTCGTTGCATTCCAGAAGCCTGTCAAACCGTTCGGTAGCAATGTTCCACAACAACTTCAAGGACAGCAGACCTTTTGATGATTTTGCTTTAGCCTTCGGCGAGGTGACTTCGCGATCATCAAAAGTCAGCCCACCCCGAGGTGAAGTTTCATCTTGGTCGGCTGTATTCGTCCCAGTCCCCACAGACAGAAGTATGTCCGGTGGTGCGCCAGCGACGTCGCCCCAAATGAGCCTTCGTTCGTGATGGGCCACCCAAACTGGGTTGTTGTGGTACAGGGCCCCGTCGACGTAGGTGCTCTGTGTATCTTCCTTTACAAATGGCTTGAAGAACGGTGGTGCGGCAGCGGTTGCACGGGCGCTGATATGCCGAGAGATTGTGAGCGGTCACAAAGCAATGGAAAAGAGAAGAAGAAGGGAAAGCAGAGCCACCAAGGGTTGAAATATCCGAAGAAAGAGTAGGAACTTACGCTTCCCACATCTTGAACTCCGTAACAGGCCCTTCGGCCCGGACGAGCCTGTACGGAAGGTCTGGTGTCGCAGTTAGCACATGACTCCGTCCCCTTTCTGTCAAGTAAGGAACATACCATAGCTCGTTGGATCTGGTCGGTTATAGTTCGTGATGATGACAGCTTGCTGCGCCACGACTGTGGTGGAGGTGACAGCAACCTTGGTGGCCATTTCTGGCGAACTGGTTGCCCCGCCAAACAGCGGTCCTTCTTCAAACCTCTCTTTAAGAAGAGTCTCGAATGGTTTGGTCTTGTACATGCTCTTGTGGTAGGAAATGGAGATCTTCTCCAGCACGGGAGCACCAATCATTTTTTGTTTCGAGAATGCCGTCTCGCACAACTCTTTAAATTGACCGATGCAGTCTTCGACCGGCCAGTTTTTGGCGCCAAGACCTAGAGCAAGAATCCCTCCAGTACTGAGGATGTTAGCTCTCAGCAACTAGAAAATAGCACGGGAGTGTGTTTTGGGGTTACTGCATACCTTGTGCCAACGATCAAGTCGAAGAAAAGTTGAATGGGTAGGTCTGGGCCAAGGATTTTCTCGATGGCCTTCAAAACTTGCAGCTCAACGATGCCTCGAACACCGCCGCTATGATCTGGTTAGCCCTGACGAATCCGTCATGTTGCCACGCATTCTGAGGGAGCTCACCCATCAAGGCATAGGATCCGAGTTCCAGCAAAGCGTGGTTTTACTGCGATTCGCCATGGCGGGTCCCACTTCCAGTCCTTCAAGTGCAACGGACAACAGGTGAGTTCAATTTTGGTCCTAGAGACTTTCTTTCCGTAGGAGTTGATGCACGGGCTGCAGAGAACATGCCCGCAAGGTAGTGGGTGCTCCGGTAATTCTCTCAGACAAGAAAAGCAGGTATGGTGACTCACGAAGTCCGAGACATTTCCAAGGCCGCGGTAGAACTGGTTGAGCTCCTCGAGGTGGAGTTGAGCAGCGATGTCGGTATCCTTCCACTCGTGTAGACTGTGACTCAAGCCGGCAAACCTGTCCTGAAGACTTGCGAGGTCCTCTTTTAAACGGTCGATCCACTGGGGGACAAACTTGCCCCTGTCGAAGTCGGATTGGTAATCCCCGTCGCCAATCATCCGCCCCTCCGCGTTTTGGTGTCCCTTTTGATTGTGTCCCACCTTGAAGTTGCAGCACCGACCCCCGCGGGCGCTCACAAAGCTACAAGGGGCACAGAGGTCGACAAAACGATCGACAGCTTGCTCGCAGAACTCAACATACGCATCATGCAGGAGCCGCACCGTGGGTCCTAGAAGAGTGTCAGTAGACCGACATCAAAGGGCAAATAGGTAACTAACCCATCAGATTCTGTCTCACAGAATCAAGCATTATACACGATGAGATCATCGGCCTCATGTTCTCAAACACAGCTCCTGGATCCCCGCGGCGGGTGACATGTTGGTTATTCCAGTTCTGTCGAATTGACAAAGCGAGGTTGAATATGTTGCCTCCGAAATCTCTAGGAATGGGGTTGTGCTTGAGTGCCTCCTTGATAAAGTCGAAGGGGGTGTTGAGGTCCCTCGAAAAGTGGTCATAGGCTGCCTGGAGGTACATCTGCAGTTGCTCCGCCGTTGCCAACATTCGCACTCTCTTCTTCGTCAACAGGGATGCCCTGCACTTGTTCTGGATCAGCTGGAACAGCTTGTCCACTTGGCCGTCCATGAGCATATACCGACCTCGACTTGGGATGCGAACTACAGTTATCGATGCGTAGTAGCACTCCAACAAGTGCTTTGTGCTCTTGATCGTCCGGCCACTTTGACGCCATACTCGCGCTTGCTCTTCAAACTTAGGTTCCCGGGAGACCGCCTTTTTGATGTGTCCAAGCAGGAGGCTAGTGGCGGTTTCCACATCCCACTCCTTATCATCCACATTGTCCGTCGCGTTGAGTACGATGATAGCATGGGGAAGAGCGGGCTGATTGAGCGATTTATCGATCGAAGCGGCGCCCCAGTCAAGGAGCTTCTCTAACACGGTTGACTCAAAAGCTCTGTCCGACATTAGGATCGACCACGGAAAGATTTCTGCGCCTTCATGGGCACAGGGCTAACAAAGGGGCTCTCACCTGGGATTCCGAAGAACAAACACTACAACGTCGGAAAAAGTGTAGAGTAGCCGAGGGTAAAGCTGGGTGACGGCGTATTCCCGCTTCTTAGTCTCGGGGGTCACCGCCCAAACGATGTCCCTCTCAGATCCATGCCGATTTTTCTTCAATTTCTTCTTTGACTCGAAGTAAATGGATGATCTGTCCGTACCAGATGACCGACTGCCGAGCACGGATGGAAGCACAGGGGCCTCGTGCTTATCCTTGGCCCTGTGGCGCAGACCCTTGGGGATGGCCTCACCACCGTCAAGGCCTTCACAGTCCGCATAGAGGAGAGGCGACCTGGTGTGGTATGTCAAGGGGTCGGCGTACAGATGAACGTCGCCCGTCGTCGGAATCCGGTCGTTGTTCGAAGACGTCACTGGTGACGGGAACTTGGGGCCGTTATCGGGAGAGGCAGCTTCCAGGCGGTCGATCAACATTTTGATGAGGGTGCTCTTTCCGGCTCCTTGATGAAGAAATACCTGGTCAGTCTCTGGTACACGTTAAATAACGAAGGTGAGTTCAACATACCCGTCTGACCAATAAAGGACACCAACTGAGGCCATCTCTGACCCACATCCCGCGTCTGGCTCTCACTCATGAGCGTCGCAAACCGCCCGTGGTCTTGAAATACGGGCTGGTTTGTGCTGTCGCGCCCAACACCAAACCAAGTTGTATCTTCGTCCCCGAGGAGCTCATTTTCATGCTCGCCCTCAGTCCGCGACGGCTCGAGGATTTGCCGAAGTCTTTGAACAACCTGCGGATTCGACTTTTCGTGAGGTCGACTGTCCCAGCCGACGGCACCATCGGCATGGAGAATCCACTTGGACCAGCACTCGTCGCAAAAGGAGAGATTGTTGCATTGGATGCAGCTGAAGGTTGTTTTGTCGGTGGCTTTGCACGTTTGGCAAGGGGCGCGGCCCGCGTCCGGTGCCATTTCAGTCAAAAAGCAGTCTCAAAAGGATGAGACACACTCGCGTCTGACATGTGACAGAAGCTGAAAGAGTGGTGCTCGAGAGCAGAAATCAACAGGGGAAACCCCGTACTTAAGAAATGACCCGCTTCGGATGCTGGGTCCAATGAGCGGCCAGTCCATGCCACACAGTCGAGGCCTCCTGCCATTCCAGTTCAATTGACGATGTGCGCTTGCCGTCAGGCTATCTAGCAATCAGGGTTGGTGGCCTTGCTCTTTCCGCGTCGACTTCGACGGATCTGTAATGTGACAACACCAATCGGAAGAGATACCCCGAACGCAAATAGACCAGCATACGGATCCGTATGTCCGCGGCGCCCCAAATTGCATGCCAACGTTGCAGAAAGAACAACTCCAAGTCGTTGACCGGGCTCTCAATCACATCAACTTGCCCAATCAAAGCAAACGGCAACACACCATGACCATGCACCTCCCCCAGCCACCCGAGGGGCTTTTTCAGAACGCTCCTTGTCTACTTTGGTACACCAGGCTCTGGGCCACACTGGAATTTCGCGCACCATCCCAAAGTCTGCCTTGCTTCCAAGGCCTCCAAATTCAGCGCGATATGCTATCGGCACGCACCGAAAATCAAATCAATGAACCCGGCATACATATCTGCCATACTGCAATGCAAGTTTATCACCTTCCATACACGTGAGTTGGCAGCGCTGGGGCTGAGTGCGCGCTCCCACTACCGCCGCTGGGACAAACTAGGCGTATTTCTGGCGCCCGCATGCGTGATTTTCGTGCCATTTGCAGCTCTGTCTCAGTGCTGCAGCAAGCTGCTATCGATTGGTCACATGCGCGACGAAAACTGCACTTTTTGCTCCCCCGATTTCCACTTCTGCTTGGCACTGTACTAACTTGAAGCAAAGCCTTAGCCGCCCTGGCTGCCGCAAGCCGATCAAAGTCTTGGAGCGATCACATTGGTCACAACGTGTGGCTTGGTCTTATCAGTGAGCAGCACGGCCCCTTTTCCGGTGAGGGAGGCTCAAGGCCGTTATCGCGTTCAATGTTGGTCTTCAGCGTTAACCACCTGGCAACTTGGTCAGCTGTTGATTTTTCTCGAAACACAAGATTTTTGACATTCCAGATAGTGTGAGCATACATGACATAGTCCAGAGCCGAATTCGAGTTGAGACTTGATGTTTTACTAACATTCGAATCAGGAGAATGTTTCAGACAAGTCTGTCGTTGGTGTTTCGACGTTCGCAAGGCTCTCGCCAGCCGATGCCAGCCGCCAGCATCTTTTCCAAAGTGATGATCTCCGGTTCGGGGTTTGGTTTGTAAGCCCCACGGACGAACCTGAGCTTACGTAATCCTGAGTTGGGGAGTTGGGGATCTGGTGACAAAGCAGTTATGCAGCAGCAGCGGTGACCCCTCTCTACCACCTGTCACGGCCGATGGGCTGAGCCTGTCAACTGTCAGGCTGGTCGCAAGATGAGGTTGGGAGTGGGGCGCGCCAAGATTGACGACGCGAAAGTGGCACCTGTACAGATCCGTAACTGACCAAGCTCACCACCAGTAGACCGATCAACAATGAACCTAGGTATCTAGGTAATGTGGGCATATCATGTTACAAGCAAAGCTGCTGAGATCCACGGTTGGTAAAACTTTTTGATGATATCGAGATGGGAGAAACTCGGAAAATCATTTCGTACCTACCAGTCTGCATCATTGGCAATTTGAACAAAGAACTCCCAAAATCGAAAGCGCCAAACACCCCTTCGCCACCCACCCCAACACCCTCCTCGCGAACCTCCTCCCATCCCATCTCTCTACTTCCCAACTCCAAGATTCCGAAATACATAGACCCCCCAAGAAACCGTGCTCAACAGACCATAGATAATATACGACCCCGACCGACACCAATCCCCACTGCCGGGATGTTATACGAGATCAACAGCGCCGACCATAGCCGTGACGCAGGGGGCGTTTCGCGGAGGTAGGATTTAGTAAGGGTGATAAGTTCTTGAAGGGGTGTCTCTTCCTCAATGAGGGAAATGTCATCTATTCCGCTTTGCCCCCTTTTTGCGATCGCTCCATGCGTCACCGCCCCTTTTCCCAATTCATGAGGAAATAACCACCCCCACTTCTAACCTAAGCCTTCGCCCCTAATATAGTCGACAGCCACGCGAATGTCCTGCAGGCGGGTGGTGGCTCCCCACTTGAGAATGGCTGCAACGCACGCGTAGAGACGGGCGAAGTGCTGGGCGTCAGATAGCAAATAGGAGGCCACGCGCTGGATGTAAAAGGTCGGGCCATCTTCGCCTTTCCACGACGCATAGAGCTGACCAAGGTTATTGTCGATAGCAAGGCTGTAACATATGTTAGGGATGCGCCCTTGGCATGCAGTGGCGCTGAGGGCTGTGTTGAGCTGATCAAGTGCCTGGAGGCAAGCGGTAGCACCGCCTGCACACTGGTTTGCGGCGTCCCAGAGGCTTCCTCCCGTGCCAGCAGCAGCCTTAATCTCAGCGACAAAAAAGGGAAAAGTAACCTCGGGAGTAGCTTGGGTATAGGACGGGATCTTAGGATGGATGTGTTTAAGCATAGTTTGTTGGGCCTGAGTAAAAGCCGTCCAGATACTATAACCGTATAGCAGATTGGGTTGTGGCTGCGGAAGGGTGTAAGATACGTCGGGACAGGTAGGTATAAGATGGCGGGCTATGCCGCGCTGGTAACAGGTACGGAGCCCCAGGGGCAGTGTAGTAGGAAAGAGGCCGTCAAGGCAGAGTCGGACGGACACATCAGAGCAGCCGTGCGTGCCCAGATCGTCGAGCTTGTGCATCATGGCGGCCAGAATCGCCAGGGGGTGTGGTGCCACGGCCCCGGTGAGGATCTGGTCGGTGAGGAGGGCCACGGTGTGGGGGAGGGTGCTAGAGGGGAGCCGGAAATAGATGTTGTTTGGTTCCAGGCAGTTGACGTGGTAGCCGCCACTCCGCACATCGTTCATATCGAGGTCAAGGGTATCAAGATTATGTTTATCGGGCACCGGGTCAAAGTAGCCAGAATTGTCGCCTTGGTGTTTGTGGCGGTGGTAGTCGAGGTTATCGTCGTCCTGGGGTTTGCGGCGGTGGTAGTCGAGGTTATCGTCCTGGGGTTTGTGACGGGGGCTGTCGGGGACGGGCTTGATGTCGTCGTGTTTTGTCGGTGACAAAGCTGCACTCTAGCGTCGCAGCCAGGGGAAACGGCGCAGCATGGTTTCAGCAGATATTGTGGGCGGTTGCATGTTCTGCAGCCTTCTCAAGTGTTTCTTAGAAATTCCGTTCTGACGGCAGACGCTCTCGTGTTTCGTGGATCTTTTTGTAGCATCGTGGGGTGGCGTGGAAGGTTCTTAAAGAATTCGCCAGACAAAGACTTGAGGCGGAGAGTCGAGGGGCGCGGGAGGTCGATCCAAAAGACCTCAGCCAAATAGAGGAAGGGAACAGAACCAGGTCGAGGAGGCGGGAGAAAGATGCCAAGGCGAAAGTGACAGAAGCGCTAGGAGGAAAACGAGGACAATGGAAACGTCGGGGGAAGGATAAAGAGCCGGCTGAAGACTAACCGAACTCGGCCGAGGGCAACGCTGGGAGACAAAGACTGATTGAACTGGTGCTGGCGGCCGGCGAGATTCGTAACCGCCTTTTCCTCTCGTGTTTTGACGCGAGAATCTTGCCGAGAACCCCGACGTCGGTTGGGATAGTGCTAAATTTCTTAAATCCTCCCCCATGATATATCAGGGGTTTTCGGGTTTTTATTTCATTTCTAAGCAGTTGGATGTATGTAACTAATAATGAAACTGCAAATGTGAAAAAACCAACACCAAAATAACTTGTTCTATCATAAGTATCTAGGTAGGTACCTAATGATGATCCACACCATAAAGTGACCCCTGTTTTCTGGACATGGCCAGGCGTGCCAATCTACCTACCTCACGGCTCAGCTAACAAAAAGGTTGACAAAGGGATTCTTGCCATCGCGGCTTCCATTTATCAAGGTACCCTCGAGAACTCATGGGTCTCAGTGTCTACCACCTCAAGCAACTTCCTCACACTGCTGTATGGATCTGAGCCCCACCTTACCTTCCAGTGCAAGGTAGCATCGAGCGGAGTTTCCCCATTTGCCGTCACTGCGTGACGATCAGCACCGCACTCCAACAGATGCTGTATTATTCTGTGAACCTTCTCTGGATACCCCGTCCACTGCATGTGATATACAGCTTCATGCAGCGCAGTCCATCCAGCTCCTCCCTTAACGTTGACATCAGCACCCAGTTCGATAAGATGTCGTACAAGCTGCACGTCAGGGTTCTTAACTGCGCACATCAAACGCGTCTTGCCGTTGGTACAATGGTTGATGTTTGCTCCGCGCTCAAGGAGAAATTCAAGCCACGCTCTGTCAGTACTTCCCACCGGGCGGAGTTCAGTCAGTATAGCGCTGCTGATGCTGGATGCTTCGTCGGCGGTGATCTGCGGAATCGATAGGAGAGTCATGATGGAATTCTTATCCCCATTGCAGGAAGCGAGACCACACGCCTCCAACACTTCAGCGTATACGTCACTGCTTCTCTCGACCAGTGGCCCGATCAAGGACGTCATTTTGTGGTGATATGCCCATGCTATCGGACTCTTGGGGTCAAAGATGGATCGGGGTCTGCATATAGCGTTTGTATTCGCCCCTGCGTCAATCAAAAGCCTTGCTCCATACTCGTCGCCCTTTCTGAGGCAGTTGATGAATGGGGTCATGTCAGTAACGCTATGCCGTGCCTCCTTATCAGCGCCTCGGCGAATCAGCAACTGCGCAACACCGTATTGGCAACACTCGATCGCCTCCCAAAGCGATGGAAATTGGTTGACGTCTGCCCCATTGTCCAGCAGAAGCTCCACGGTTTTAACATATTCCCTCGATATTGCTAGGGATAGCGGCGACCTGCTCTGCTGGTCCTTTTCGTTTACCACATTGGCATATCTCGACAGGAAATCAGCGACTGTCTCATTGTCCCCGTTGAAAGCGGCTATGGCTATTCCTCCTTTGTGCAGCGTATCGAGGTGTCGCTTGTAGTTGTCGGGTCGCCCATCAAGTTCTGCTTTGCAGTAGGGACACAGCGTTTTTCCCTCTGATCTGTCATGTACCCGATGATGCCGCTTCAAGTCTCTCTTCGTGCTGAAGCATACAGGAGGTTTGTTTCGGCGACATCTTGGATCCTCGCAGGCGTGTTTTTTGTTGTGGCAGCGTCGATGCTGACTGCTCGGCACCAATGCCTGAGTCAGTTCGATTCAAGTGATATCCGGGGGGAACTTTGGTCTCTCGCCTCATTTCCTCCCTCCAATCGCCTCCTGGTGGATAACAAACAACGAAAACTGGCTTTTTCCGATTACTTACCTCAGAGCATATTTGCCGGCGCACAATTTGCCGCACTCCTCGCACTTCGTTGACTCGGACATCCTCTCTATTAGACTTGGTAAAAGGGAACTCCAGCACCTAAGGTATGCTTTCCAGGCGAACAAGGGAATCGAGTTTCCAAGCATAAAGGAGATAGAATATTTTGGGGTGCCATAGATGGTGCCTAGGTGGTGTCGCGGAAATGGAAGATGGAACGCGCATGATTTCCGTTGGTGCCACGAACCCCGATGTGTCACTCTCTGAGGTGTGTTGATTGGCCGTCTTTGGTCAGTGCCAAGGTCCTTTGCCGCACTCGCCACCCTATTAAGGTGGTGGCTCGCCCTCATCACTTTCTGCTGCATCAACCACCCAGAAAAAAGTCTCCGGTTGTTGAAGGGCGGTGAAGGTTGGCCGGAAATTTGTACACCTGCCCCTCTTAGGTGCCTACCTCGCGATTCTTGTGGGTTGGTTCCTTCGCCGGCCTTTCTCCTCAAGTGCCACCCTCAAACTTCCTCCATCCTCCCCTCAATCACGTCCCGAGCAAGACTCAGAGACCGGAAACTGTTACCGGACCAGGACGACCAGACGACATGACTCAACAAGCATTTGGCGATTTCAACCTCGCCGACTACGAGACCAACATGAACCCATACAGTGATCTGATGAACCGCGAAAACACTGCTTTCACAAGCATGCCAACAATGCCACCGCGACTCGAGTTCGACATGACACCCAACCCAGCCAACACTCAGACCGCCTTACTGGAGCCGCTAATTGACGACATGGAAAACGGGTGAGGTTTTTTTTTTTACTGACCCGCATTTGAGGCCACACTTGATGTTCCCGCAATCGTCGCCTGTACGTCGGCTCGGTCGGGTCCATGCGGAGTCGGATTGGATGGGGTCGCGCAGCATCCTCCACAGCCGCCAGCCAATTGGAGATGCAGGACCCCGTAGTCCTCAGCTTGCCGTGGGCGAGCACCACCCCCTCGGATTGGACCAAATCGCCACTTCTGACAACACTTTGGCCACCAACCAAGTCACCTGCATTGACCCTCCGAGCCTGGGCCTGGTCTCAGACCTGGGCCTCACACTCGGAGCTTCCCAAGGCTCGTTCCTCCCCGACATTGCATGTGACTTGCCGGCATTCCAGGTCCCGATATCCCCTTCACCCTTCCCGAGAGGAGTCAACGTGCTACCCGCTTTTGACGATACCTGGTTTCCCATCATCGATGCGAACATCCAACTGCAGCCATCCGACGCGGGCCAGGAACTGAACACTGGAGCTGCCTCCATTCCCGTTCCCATCAACCACGGTGTTGATATGAACGTTGCCGGAAACAAGACCTGTCTTTGTGGCACCCCCTTCACCCGGCGAGACGCGCTGAAACGCCATATTAGAGTCGAATCTGGCCGCGCGACCCAATCCATGCCTGTAGGAAACGCCCCAACCGTTGGCCGATATCCATGCCAGCTCTGTGACAAGCACTGGGGAAACAACAGCTTCCACAGGCGCGACCATCTCCGTCAGCACCTTGGGGCGAAGGGCTTCCACAAGATGAACAAGAAGGGTATTGAAAAATACTTTGAGACGTACCACTGATGAGACTGCCTTGACTGCCAAGTGGCATAAGACGGGCATGGAGCTGGATTCGTATGATGCCGGATTTTGCGGAGTTGGATGCGAAGGATGCGAACGTTAGTGGCGGTATTTACTTGTATTTCCTTGGTGTGGTAGCTAGAAATATGCAACTCAATCACGACTCTTTTGAAACTCTGTTATGACCACCATAGCCCTCCACTCAGACAAACTCTCATGCATTAGCCGCCCCCATCCTACATCCTTCCCAGCTCAAGATGATCTGACTCCCTCCGCCCGCCCCAAATCCGCCTCCGAAACAAGGAACTTCCCACCCTATCCTGCGATTCCAAAGTCTTTTCGCCTCTAGGATGCTGCCTCTGCCATGCATGCTTTCCGTGACGAAGAATGGACTGTGATGAGCCCCAAAACGCCCAAGACAGAAGGAAAGCAGACGTGAGAGGTGCCACGATAGCCCAGTACAGGCGGAGTCCCTCAGTTGAGACTTGTACGGGGGGCTCTTCGTCCGTGTTGAACTTGATGACGCCCATGCTGAACACGCTCTGGTGTTGTGGTTAGTGGCTACTTATTGCTTTACATGGTCGTTGGGATGAAGTTTCAGCTCACTGCAACAAAGGTTCCGGGGAGGAAGAGGAAAGTGGCAAGACTGATCATATTCATTCTGAGGGTGTTGTGTTTGGTTGATTGGCTTTCCTGCCGCGCGATGGATATGGCGAGCTGTTTGCTTCTGTTAGATCACGACTCGGGAAACAAGAATGGAGGGGTAGGTAGCCCACCAGATCAACCAAACTCTGCGCTCTCCGATAGAGGCACTGTACTTCATTCAGATACTCGTTGGCAACACGTTCCATGCTGTCTAGCACATCCGAGAACTCCTGCCAAACTGCGTCATCGGGGGGGTTCATGGCGAATCTCTCAGAGGCTTCTTTGTACAGGGTCTGACAATCCCGAAGGAATTGGGCGTAGTTGCGGATAAACGTCCACCGTCGCTCTTGAAATGGGATGCGATTCTGTAGCCGTGACGAGGGTCTCCATTCTGTCAACAGGTCCATGACCGCCTCATTCCAGTTCTTCTCGTTGTTGGGGTTGAAGAACCAGTCGGTGATTCCCGTTGCGTCCTCCTTCATCCCGATCTCGGTGTGAGTGTCCATTGTCTCGCAGATGTTTTCGCGAATAAACAGTTCAAGTAGCACCAACGGGAGGTAGAGTGGATGGCTTTGCAAATTTCCCCACAGGTGTTGGATCATGTCTTGAATGGCGGCGATGTCCCATAGCAGTGGGGTCGCCATTTCACTATCAGACAAATCATCAGACTCAATGCCTTCTATCAAGGCCCTTGTCAGACCCGTCTTGGCGTCAAAGGTGAAGACGGAGTTGAGATTCTGATGGAAAAGCCGTTCTGGGAACTGCACCGCCAGAGCTGTCAATGCGTCAGACCTACATATTCCGAGTTTTAGCCCGCCTGAGTCCGTAGGCACAGAACACTCACCGATGCGGGAAATATCTCCCACGTTCCTTGTGACATGCGTGGAGAAGTATCCGGTCTGCTTAAACCTCCAGCGATCAAAGGTCCAGCGGTTCTGGAGATGGAGACCTTCCTTGATACCGACATATTCATTTCTTGAGTATGGAACGGTGTTCATGTCTACGAAAGTCTTCGGTTTCTCCGAGCTGATTGGGGGATAGAGGACAAACCTAGGATCCATAGAGGGTTAGATTCCATGGTTACATCGCGCATGAGTCCGTTGTTCTCTAGCACTCACAAGGCTTTCATAATGCCTGTTTTGTCCTTGTTGTCTCTGAAGTTTGACAGGAGCTACGAAGGAGGTCAGTTTCGAACGCAAGTTTAGAGTCTTAGGGGAAAACGGACCCATTCCGCAACTGCACCTCTCTCAATCGTGACTATTGTCGCAGCAGATCTAGCCTCAACGTTTGGAATATCCAGAGCCTGAAATTGAAAGCGTGGGTCGAGTCCCAGAAACTTTAACCCGTCGCCTGAATGCAGTTGCTCCGCTTGATTTGGGGTGAAGTCCATGGTGCTGCAGCGTGCCCACCGTGACATTGAAACGAACACGCAAGATTGTAAATATGCAGGAGCAATAGCATACCAGGTCATCCGACATTCTGATACCGTGATTATATTACTTCCCAGTTGTCCATCACTACCTACCTACCTTAACAGCGTGGGGGTGTTCTTTTGCTGATGCCCACACTCTTGTAGGTGGCATTGTGGTCTGATACCTTCTCGACCAATGAGCGTTCATGGCTTGCTCAAAACATGGGGTCTCCAGACCCACAATGCTAAACTCTTGTCCTCATGCATCCCCTCACTCTCGGTCAATCACATGGTCGGATAAAAATATATCTGGTGATACCGGAGCTGAGGTAGAAAGAGTGTCATGAAATTTCAACCAACCGTGACCTCATTCCTCCTCTTCTAAGTGCGGGTTCCCAATGCTCGCGGGCAGGTTCAACATCTCTTCTTGGCAGCGTCTGCCAGTGCCAGCCGGACTTGTCAGCTGTTGGTACTGACGAGCACCCTCAATGCACTCTGATTGGCTGGGGGCTCCGAGCCCCACCCAGCACGTCCCAATTTTCATCCAGTGTCAAGTCTTCAACTACATGCACCACAACGCGACTTCGCCGCGTTCACCATTCGAGCCAACTCCGGATTCCTCTGCCTCCTCTCAGACTGCAGCGCGCCTCAGGCAAGGTGATTTATCCGATATGGTTGCAGGCGCCGCCACTGGCGGCGTCTTTAGTCGCGCCGCTGCGGTTACCCGAATGCGCACAACCTGCAATCGCGCGCCGTTGTCTGTCCTTAAAATCCTCAATGTCTATGGACTGAAAGCCAGCGAGGCGGCGGTCCGCCACGTCTGGACTTGCACCCCCCGCCCCGCCGTGGCTGGGTTCTCCGGACATGCCGGCCGCTCGCGGCTTCGCTCAACCGCCCCTCGCAATCTGTTTTGCACCAGTGGCCAGGCGCCCACTCAAGTTCCCAGTTCGAGTTCCGACAACTCAAACGTCGCGCACGCCACAACCCAAGCCGACGGGACAGACGAACCGGCGAGTGCCCACGGTTTCGATAAGGATTTCAAACGATTTCCAACGTGTCTTTGCGGCGCAGATTTTGATACCAACGACAGGCTCATGAAGCACATCAAATATCAAGCTCAGCGTGAAGCCAAACTCGCAGCCAAACGTGAAGCCCACCATGCCATCGACCCGGTTGCTGCCGCAGCAGGCATCGCAAAGTGTCTCTGTGGCACAATATGCTCTTCCACATTCAACCTCAAACGCCACTTCAAAACTGCCGCCCGCGCCCGCGCCAGAGGACCGAAAGGGGAATACCACAAGCCCCACGGCATCGAGACTCTCGGGGGGATAGCTTGTCTCTGCGGCGAGCAATTTGCCACGCGCACCGATCTCCGCGTCCACATCCAAAATGCGATCTTCACAAAGCACGGCTTGGACACTACTGGCCATGGGATCGACGTGAACTTCAGCTCCCTGTCCACTTGTCTATGCGGCAGCGAGTTTAAGTCCTTCGATGAGCTCGCATACCACATCCGCCGCGCCCAGCACCGCGCCGACGAAGTTAAAGTCCACCACGCCGTTGACGAGGACGCCGCCAAACAAGACATCTGGAAGTGTCTCTGCGGCACAATCTATTCATCCCCCGGCTCGCGCGACCACCACATCAAGCTAAAAGACCGCCGCGCCAACACCATCACAGCGGAGCTCGAGTCCGGGGTCGAACACGGCGTCAAGTCCCGCGGCAAGGTCCGATGTATCTGCGGCAGCGAATTCGGCAATCACCGCCACCTGAACAACCACCTTCGAATCGCGCCCCATCGTGACTGGAAGCTCGCAAATCTGCGCAAGGCTGCTCATACCATCGACACGCTCTGGGAGGATGGCATACAAGTCAATAAATGCACGTGTGGCAAAACATTTAGCATATCCGCCAATCTATACCGCCATATTCAAATAGAGGCTGACCGGGATGACCGCCCAGTTACTCGTCGGGACCTGATGGAGGACGACACCGAGCCGTCTGATATTGACCCGACGACAGAGGTGGGGCTTTACCCATGCCGTCTGTGCGATCGCCATAGAGGGCTTTTTAGTTTCACTACGCCAAATCAGCTTCGCGAACATTGGAGGAAATTTCATAGAATGGATCGGAATGGCGCGCAGGATTGTTTCAGGGCTTTCCATCCAGACGAGGATGGCCTTTGAAAGAAACAACGTACAGTATACGGCGTGGGAACAGGTTGAGCTGTTGTTTATATGTACCACTTGTGTCTACCTTGTATATCATTAAGGTCTAGAGTAAACTTTGCTGACAAACATCAAAATGCGAGACTGCTCCACCAGGCGTTGGCAGATTATCAATCATGTCGCACTGACAATCCTCCGCGCCTTGTCATGTTGGTCTTGCATCAGAATCGGGTCCACATCTCTCCGTCCCGGCTTGGCGGTTATCAGACCGGGGTTATTATCCGAATCTTCAAACTCCATGTAAAAGTGATCTTTGTCCGAGGGCTATCACGTCGATAAAGAGGGTGTTAGTTAAGCATGCGATGTGGACCCCGGGTCTTATGGAGTCCAGTCATCGGGGCAGATGATCGCACTGCTGACGGGCATTACGAGCCTGTGTACCGCAATTTGGGATGTCGTAAGGCCGTCTGTGAAGACCCCAAAGGTCGATTTGCTGTCGTCCTACGCGTATTTGTCACGAAAGCCGTTGAGGAAGGAACAAATGCAGGCGGCTTTGGCTGACCTGGTGGAGAAGTATGACAAACGGCAGAGTGTAGATGTCGATGATTGGTAGGTACGTATAAGGTAGGTACCTTAGATATATGCAGCCGGAAAGTCGTAGGCAACAGGTTTGTCATGTTCAATTTTGATAAACATTGTACCTACTCGATTAAAATAAAGGTGGATGTAAGAGGTTTTGAATACCGAACCTCAAATGCGAGCTGCACACTCCACTCTAGGTAGGGAGGTTGGCAGATTAGCAATCAGGTTACATCATAAATCCTTCCGGTTATTATCAGTGGAGAGAGCCTTGTTGAAATCGGGCGCGTATTACCTCCGCCCCGACTTGGCGGCTGACTGAAATTACCACTTATAATGAATGCAAAGTCCCTGGACAGTCAGATAAAACTGGACTCCATTTATAATAATTTTCTACCTTCAAGTTGCGTTCTTAGCTCCGTATCCCTTCCCATCAGAACACCAGGACCCCGACCTTACCTGCATTCCATCCGAGTCCCAAATATGTCCAGCCCCCAGTTTTTCTCCTACCCGGGCCAGGGCCAAGTCCTCCGCTCCCAGCTATGGTACAGCCAATCAGTCCGCATCGGCGACCGCATCGAGATCTCAGGCCAAGGTACCACCTCTTTCACCCTGAAAGCCCCAAGCTCACAGCCCAACACACTGACGTTCCCCGCAGGCGGCTGGGATCCTGAGACCGGGAAAATGAAAACCGACCTCCTCGAAGAAGTTGACCAGGCCTTCTCCAACGTTGATCTCGCGCTGCGACACGCAGGAGGGAAGGGATGGCCGCAGGTGTATAAAGTGAAGATGTATATTCTTGAGGCGGTCTTTACTGATGCGGAGCTTCTGGGGAGGTTGATTGGGAATTTGATGAAGTGGATGCCGGAGCGGCAGCCGTTGTTGACGGCTGTTGGGGTTGCAAAGTTAGGGGCTGGGGACTCAGCAGGGATGAGGGTTGAGATTGAGGTTGTTGCGATTGATGGGTAGGGGAGAAAAGGAGGAGGGGAGTGCTGGTATCTTACATATGCGGCGGCTCTCTGAGATATCTGGGCGTCTCATGTTTTATTGTACCTCCTCACCAAGTGACGCGGACGAACACGGAGCGTACAGATTCGACCCCTACTGCTTTCTCTACTTTGCAGGCTCAATCTCATCATTACCTGCGTTATTCGGTATTAAAGCCGAGTAGAACCGAGGGTATTCGGAAATTCTATCACGGTCTGCGCAAACAACCTAAACTTTGTGGCTGGTCGATACGGCTTTATGGGTGGAAACGGTCGCGTGATTTTCACTACATCCCGAAAGGAAGGCGGCGAATTCGGGTCATATTACACGTGCGGTCATGTCATAAGAGGGCGGGGATATCTGTGGAGTAATCAATTCATTACCTATCACCATATGTGGTGTAAGTAAGTCGTCAATGGCTGTCGATGTAGCCCCACCGTGACGTCGTGCCGTCAATCAGGGGGATGACGTCAACGATCAGGACACCCGCCAGCGACTTCAAATACCAGCTGTGACCCCCCAAACTCGAATTCTAATTTCCAAATTCCAGAGCAGAGACAGCTCAAAAAAGACATTTCTTCTACAATCAATCAATCAGCCAACCAACCTATAAAACATGCCTCGCCAAGGTGACGGATCATCGGACAACGCCATCCCTCAGGGCCATGACATCATCCACGGCGCCGGGACCGAGACTGTAAGCTGCGGTAGTCCGTCTTTCATTTCCCTGGCATAAATACTGACATTTCTCTGCAGTCAACCCACGTCGATCGCGCAGACAAGACAGCGCCGATGCCGGAGCATGAGAAGGGAGCCGCCCTCGAGGGGGTCGATGCAAGCGCTGGGGACAGCAAGGGCAAGGATCAAGGAGGTCGGTCAAGAACCAACTAGACGACTTCTGCTACGATAAAAAACAAGACAATTTACCCTGTCCTGTGTCCTGCCTGTCTGTGCGACGAGCAAGTCAGCCATATTCCAGTACCTATGTTTGTTTTGCTTGCCGAAAGCCATGGGCAACTCTTGCCGGTTGTCATTTGGGACTCATTTGGGACGGCATCTTGGTGCACGAGCGAGCGAAGGGAGGCCCGGGCGCTTCGATTGATCCCACAGTACAAAGACTCAGGGTTTGTTATCGAAAATATCAAGGCCATTGCAGTCACTCGCGATACCTCGGAACGACGATGCTCCGAAATCGTACATGTAGTAGATCGCTTGCTGAAGCGATCTGTGGTTGTTCTGGTGGCAGCACGCAAAGGCTGGCTCTCGGAGTGTACGTGGAGCTAACGAGAGAGGAATAATCCTGCTTGTCCTTTCCCCATGTCCGCACCACTGCAATTTTAGCGTCAAAGGAAGAGAAAACTCAATGTTGTGATGCGTGAAATCTTTTGTGAAACTTACCCCAGCCCGTTTGTTCATTGATTCTTTGTCGAGTTGGGTCGCTGTGCGTGCCATAGGTAGCACATGTGCACGTCGCATCTCGATGTGCCGTTGGGCTTGTACCTACCGCATGAGCCCTAGACCATCTTGAGGCCCAAAATGGTGCACAATGTATTAGCTGCATGGTTTCCAAAATGGCCCCTTTAAGACAGATACACAAGGCTCTGCGGCTTCAAGTTTTGCAGATCCAAACCTTAGAGTCTTGACTCGGATTTGAGGCCATTTGCATGTACCCTCCCCATTGCTTGGTGGCCAGTTTTCACCGAAGCCAGACAGGTTGAGGCCTTTTCTGTGATTGGGTCTGACATGCTTGTGAGACGGCTGTGGTCAGCGTCCGAGTCTGCCTGCAGGAGGCGGAATGTTGAGGCCATTTATTTGGACCAATGGAATGAAGCAAAACTGGCCAGCGCTGGCTTGGCGTTGGACAGGGTGATTGGCCCCCCCCACCCCTATTGCACTTGAATCATCGGTCGGAAGAGATAAAATGGCGGCATACTGCTGAATACGTGAAGTGAACTTATGCGGTTCTGCGGCCTTCCAACTCATGATCAAAATACCATGGTGCTGTCCGTTTCGGAATACCCACAGCAAAGGCAAACAACATGGGTCTCATGCAGCAACCAGCAGACAGCAAAGCCAAACAGCAGGAATCTCGGGTTTCAGGCGAGAATACTCAACAATTGTGGACGAGGGGGCAAACTCTATAGTGCCTGATGAAGGTGCAATGGGAGGTGGGACCATGCCTTCAGAGTTGAACTTTAGGACGATCAGGCCAGCGACCCCGGGGAAGCCATCATCTTCGAAATTATGCTGACAGTGCAATCTTGAGAGCTACGTATGCATGGAAATTTCGACCCTCGGGCTACTCATGTTCTGTCCTCAAGGCTGCCAGCAGCCTTCGAAGCCCCTCGTATTCCTCACCGCTGTCCTACAGCACGCCTGCCGCGTTTCTGCGCCCCACAAGATGCGATATGGTACATCATCGAATCCGCGTCGAGGGTCTCACGACCGCAACAACAGTGAAGAGTTGATGCAAGTGGCTTGTGGTCACAATTGGCAATATGACGACAGAAGTTGTCTTTGCGCTTAGTGTCCCTACCGCATTTACACTTATACGGCGACCCATCACCGTGCTGGGTTTGGTGGTGGCGTCTCAAGTCTTTCTTCAAGGTGAAGGACTCGCGGCACGAGTCCACGGCACACTGGAACGCCGAGGTCGACGGGGCTCCGCTACCATTCGGACTAGATTTAGAAAGGTCAGTTCGATTCTTCCCGGGTGCGTGGAGCGGTGCAAACTTACCCCCTTTTATTTGTTGAGACGGGCCTGAACACAGTCCGCGTTTCAGAGATTGCTGGAGCAAGAGAGTTTGGCAGAATTGGTCGACCGCGATACCGAAACAATCCTGCAGCATTATCATTGCCTCCATCGTCTTGGGAGAGGGAGAAATTAATTTCTTCTACCCCACTTGCAGACCATGGCTGGAAGCTTTGATATCCGGTATCACAACCAGGAATACTGCCGAGGTTGTTCGGGGTGTCGAATTCAGAGGAATCGAGGTGAAGAGCCACCGGCTCTACATGCATCGGGCCCGCCGGGGTCCCTGGCGACATTGTGATGAGCTCTTTTCCGAAAACTGAGAGGGTCGTCCCGTGGTTCATATTTCCATCCGGGCTCCAGGTCTCCGTTGCTACCGGAATATCCCCATCGATGAGAAACTCTTGGTTATCGTAGAATTGAAATGTCAGATTCTGAGCAACTTAGGCGTCGCCAGTGTAGGCATCGGGTTCTGCGTGTTAAAGGACCGGTTGCACAAAACTTGAGTTGTCCCACTCTGCATCGAAGTCCCATTGAGCAGAAAGCGAGTTCTGGTCGTCAGCTCCTCACGTTTCCATGGCTTGTTTCGAAACCAGTACTTAACTCGAACTTACCATCATCGCGTCACCCGTGATCTCTTGAGAAAACTCCAGAAATTGACTCCCCCCTTCAAAGTCGAAGACCAACTCCGGCGCCATACCTTCCAAGTCCCCATACTCGTGAGTGCCGTAAACTTCCATCGCGCTTGCGTAAGGCGAAGACCCTTTGGGGATCCAAAGCGCAGTGATCCAATATCGTCCATAAGGTGGTTATATTCAACCAGGCTGAGTTGAAGGTGAGCTGCTCAGAGAAGAAGCATGTACTCCGGCCTCAAAGGCCTCAGATTTGTGCTTCACCAATTAGCTCTTAATGGCCTAAAACCCACCCTGAATTCAAGAGCACGGTGCCTAGTCCAATGGTACTGGCTCACACACCAAGGTTTGAGTGGCCGACAGCCCGCCGGGTCACCAGCTGAGCCTCCCATGCAGCGTACTGCCCCTGTCTGCAGGAGATGCACGTCGCTCACTTCGGTGGATGCCAGATTCGCCACCTTTTGGCCCCGCAGGCTGAATCCGTGGGTGGGGGGACATATCCCCAAAACCCACGCTGGACCTTACCCACCAGATTTTGAAGCAAATTCTGCCTCGTGGGTAAGAAATCTCAGTCAACCAATGACACTCCAACACATCCAAAACGTGTGTGTTTAAAGGACTGCGTGTAATGGCAGAAGAGGAGGTGGATAAAGCCCAGGCCTTTCGCACCGTCCTGTCCTGTGTGCAGCGCAAGTCTTCAACACATACGACAGCGCTCTGAATACTATTGGCCACATGCAGGGATAACTAGGTACCAGGGTTTTCGACAGTGTACTTTGTGGGTATCAGAAAGGGGAAAATGTTCCCATAGACGCGAAGACTTTAGATAGTGATGCTGAACTCTGTAGAGTACGTTGAGGGCGTCCTTCACCCTCAACACCCTGACAGCCAAATTCCTATGCGCCTCACTGATGTATCACCTCCTGTATCACAAGCGAGTAGTCTAGATCCGGGAATAGCTCTCCACTCCCCAATTCTCGCCCGCTTTTTCTCTCCACGTCGAGGCATCGGTCGCCTACTTCGGATTCAGCTTATGGGTTTTGAGTGCTTGTCCGGATCGAGCTCGCCGGTTGAATGAGCACAGTTGAATGAGCGGGCATATTACCCACAACCATTCAAAAGACCCAAGCCCTGCCCAAGCGTTCTACCGGCTTTGGCCTTCCGGGCAGCAAGCCGCGGGTAGGGCTGAAAGCCTACCCTTCGCGTATCTCTAAGAGAAAAGTGCCCATGCAAGACGAAGTGACGGCACCGCCGACCGCCCAATTGCATTGAGACAAATGAGATAACCATGCCCGATATGCTCTTGATGAAGCGGCCATCAACGAACATGTCACTTGACACATCCATCTGACTGGCTACCTAGAACAAGAATCTGGAACTTCTTACGGTCTCCCCGGATGCCAGCATAAATACTGGCCTAGCCGCCCAGCAACCTGCCCCATGGGTTCCAAGACAACTGCCACCATAAGCCCCAAACTCACACACCTATATCGCCCACATTTATCCCTTACCTACCCTATACCTCCAAAGCCTACCATCATGTTCCCCAACCCGAACCTCGACCTCCTCCTCGCGCTACTCGCCATCCCCGTTCCCACCACCCTCTCCTTCCCAGCCCCTTTCCCTTCTCAAAACACCAACATCACCACCACCGCCGCCACCACCACCTCCCCCTCCTTCGACCTCCTAGCCGCCAACCCCCGCCAAATCAGCCTCGCCTTCTCCACCACAGCCGAATACGTCGAAATCCCCGGAAAAGTCTTCGCACGCGACTACTTCTGGGCGATCTGGAACCGGCGCAGCGACCACACCTGCAACAAAACCCCCTACCAGCTCAACGACGGCGAAGGCAGTCCCGGATGCACCATCACCTTCCAATGCCACGGCAACAGCCGCGACGCATGGGCGGCGACCAACGGCCTGGCCGAGACGCTGATCGGGATTGTGGCCGAGCAGAAAGGCGTGCAGGAGCATACCAGCCGGACGGAGAGGGTGTGCACCGGGAGCTGTGAGGACGGACATGGAAGTACACGGTGCTGCCAGTGGGAGAGCCACGAGCGGTGGACGATGAAGATGGCGAGGACGATTGAGATTTATACGCGCAATGTGGATGCGGAGAGTGACTATGGGGCGTTGAGGTATACGCTGAATCGTCCGATTAGGGAGAGCCCGATGTGTAGGGTTGCAAAGGTTTTTGCGAATGCGCTGTCGGTTTTTGCGCCGGGTATGGGGGATGCGCTAGGTGCACCGCGGTCTAACTACTATGATTTGCAGTAGCAATATCACGCTGGCGACGAGGGATGTCACGGTACATACATCATCAGGAAGAGTGGTGCCGTGAGCGAGCTGTAGCCGACGCCCATACCGAGCAAGCAGTAGAATCCAATGATTGAACCAAAATCAGGTCTTGAATCGTTCGAAATAGGCCATTTCTAGCCTGTTTGATTCAGATCGTGGCGATTACACTTGTTTCCAGGCCCCTCTTTTCGGGCCCGTTTCACCGACCTCCGAAGCCCAACCCTTTTTGACAGGCCTCCCGGCTGCCATGCCGCTGCGTTGTGGCTGTGCTATGGGTGCTCGCAAGGTTGCCTACTAATAAGGCGAGAGCTGCTGAGGCATTTATTTCCCCGCATTTTAGATCCTACTCTGTCCGCTTCAATTTCCTCCATTCACTCCGAGTCTAACCATGAGAGTCCTCAACGCGAGAACTTATCAGTTTCGGGATCATGTTCAAGCCAGCGATATCCATTATGTTGCTCTCTCGCATACGTGGGCGCCAGAGGGCGAGGTCACCTACCAAGACATGATGCTGCCGTCAACCATTTCGCTATTTAGAAAAAGTCCGGATTTACTCTCATTGAGCGACAGTTTTTCGAAGATACTGCAGACATGCCGCTTGGCTGTCGAGGCAGGTCTTGAGTACGTCTGGATCGACACCTGCTGCATTGACAAGTCCAGCAGTGCAGAACTCACCGAGACAATCAATTCAATGTTCGACTTGTACAAGAAAGCAGAGATCTGCTTCGTGTATCTTGAGGATCTGCATCCCCAAACATCCCTGCGAGACGGCCTCAAGAATTGTCGATGGGTTACGCGTGGTGAGTTCTCAGCCTCCTTTCAGCCTTCTACGGACACAACATGAAGCAGCATTCGCTAGGATGCCACTAACCATAACGCATAGGCTGGACTCTGCAGGAGTTGATAGCCCCTGCGAACGTACAATTCTACGACCAATCCTGGGAGTGCAGAGGGTCCAAACATGGTTGGGCAGGTGTTGTTAGCGAAGCCACAGGCATCCATCTAGAAGCTCTCCGCGGTGACCGCCCCCCTAGAGAGTTTTCCATTGCGCAACGCATGTATTGGGGATCCGCGAGACAGACGACTCGGACAGAGGACCTTGCTTATTGCCTGCTCGGAATCTTCGGGGTCCACATGCCGCTGATCTACGGCGAGGGGATACACGCCTTCCGTCGACTACAAGAGGAAATTGTGAAGCGAAGCAACGACCTGACGATTTTTGCCTGGAATGAACAAGCAAGCCAGGCAACCTCCTACTGCCTCTTCGCAGCATCTCCTTCCAGCTTCGCCACTGGCGGTACTATTTTATCGACCCCCTTTTTCTATACTCCCCCAGAGTTCTCCTTCACTAACAGAGGGCTGAAATTGAACTCCCGTATATATGGGCTGCATCGAGATATCTCGCTAAACGGAGGCCCGACACAACCAACGTTCAGCTACTTCCTCTGCGTAGGGGCAATGGCACTCGGTTCCAACAAGTTGCGCGTTGTAATCGCTCTCGACAAGGTTGGGCCAGACAACTACATCCGACGCCGAGATGTGGATTGTTGCTCCATCCCCGATCACTTATTCCACCGGCCATTCTACATCTCATCCACAGCACGCCCAGCAAGTTATGTCGTTGTTGATGACGATCCGAATAGCCTAGATTACACGGTTGGTTCATTGCAGTTTCTGCCGAGTGTAACTTGCGGCATGGACATTCAGTCCGTTCCGGACAAGTTCTGGGATATTCACCATCAGCTTTTCTTTGGGCCCGATAGCGCTTCTTACGTTTTTGTTGTCTCCTCAGAATGCCGGATTGGTCCAAGGCTCATGTATGTCATGGTCATCTGCAAATACGAATACGACCCTGGCGCGGTTCCCACACTTCGCATCTGTAACTCGGCAGACTTTGAAGACTTGAGCCAGTGGCTTCTTGACCAAAGGTTCAAGGAAGACTGCCCTCGGTGGACGGAGGTTCTAGCAGTAGAATCAAGAGCCGGGGAGCTTACAGACGAGCTTGAAATCGACATTGATGGGATACGGTATTTGGTATGGGCCAGCGTGAGGCAACTGCCTTTGGAAAATTCGTCCGGGAAAAGGTATACGGCAACTCTCTATTCCCGCATTAAGGGTCGGATTAGCTCGGCCAATGTGTCGGATGACGATTCTGAAAGCTCAGGCACGTTCTCGAGTAGTTCATCAGATTCGGGGGGTGGGTGCACCCTAGATTAGTCTCAAAACATGTAATAGTTGTTTCGGGTCCGGCGCAGTGTCAAACATGTTGTGGGCTCAAAAGAAAGCCCAATTTCAGTTTGTCTCCTGATGCCCATGGAATTTTGCTTCGGCTAATACCAAATGTCTAGAACCCAGTTAGGTCGAGAGGATGCATGTTCATCGCGAATCTCGCAACGTCCAACCCGGCAACAAGCGACCCAGCCCAAAACTTCATGCCAAACTACCTGCTACAACATCAACCACATGCCGAAATGTTCAACATATCACATCACGAAGAGCAGGTCGGTATCTATGCCCCATCGAGTCAGCAAGGTCACAATGAGGGTCAGCTCGACAACATGACTTACCCAGAGGATGACTGCAAGACAGCTGAGGCTTCTGCTCATATTTGGCCTCGAGCAGCTCACGAATGCTGTTCAACAGCTCAACATAAGTCTGGTTCGGGTTGGCCTTGAGTGCGGTGATGAACGCCCACGACATGGCGCCAGTAGCCTGCGAGGCGATAGTTGCGTCGGCCCTATTCTCGTCAGTAACCGCCCTCACACCCTTGTTAGGGCTGTTAGGAAACTCACGAAGTCTGGACATCCTTACAGCCACTCCACATCACGACATCGGCGGGCGAGGTCTTCGTGCGCTTGGTCTGCTCATGGGCGTCATTTCCGCTCATGGCCGACTTCGCCAGACCAAAGAGGGAGGTCGCCATGCCAGCCATGTCGCCGCGAGCGTAGGCGCCAGCGGCAGAGAGCAGGCCAGCGCCGGCCTCCTTGGCAAGGTTGGGCTCCTTGAGCACGCCCTTGGTGCTGTACATGTACGGCAGATCCATGACGGAGCCCGAGTGGCAGCTGTCGAAGATGGCAGTCAGACGCACACCGGCGGGGAGGGGCTTGACGACGTTGAGGTGGATCTCGTCGTCGACGATGTGGCCGTTCTGCTTGAAGTCGACTGGGTAGATGACCTCGTCGTTGCCGTCCTCCTCGTCGCCATCGGTGTCTGCGGTGGAGCCGCCGTGGCCGGAGTAATGCAGGAACAGGGCGTCGTTGGGCTGGGCATCCTTGACCAGCCACTGCATGGCGCGGACGATGTTGGCGTGGGTGGGCTGGAAGTTGCGGTCCTGCTGGTCGTCGGTCAGGAAGATCATGTCCTCGCGCTTGTAGCCGTGCCTCTCCATCAGGAAGGCCGACAGGTTCTTGGTGTCGTTGATGCACCCGCGCAGCTCGCCCTCCTGGCCGAAGTAGTTGATGCCGATGAACAGCGCCTTGCGGCGGCCCGTGCAGTTGGAGTACTGGAAGGTGTAGCCCTCGGGCGCGCCGTGGCCGAACTGCACGGCGCCGTTCGGGCGGTCGTGGACCTCGTGGTGGCCGCCAGGCGCGGCGCGGGTGCCGTAGCCGCCGCCGCCATGCTGCTGGTTCGGGTAGCCGTAGCTATCGTACCCCTGCGGCGGGGCATGCTGAGGAGGGTGGTACTGCTGTTGCGGCGGGTAGTGCTGCTGCGGCTGCTGGTAACCGCCTTGCTGCTGGTAATGCTGTTGGGGCGGAGGTTGCTGGTATCCCCCGTAGCCCTGGGGAGGAGGCTGCTGATAGCCACCATGCTGAGGAGGGTATTGCTGTTGGCCGTAGCCTTGGTTGGGCGGAGGATACTGGCCGTACTGCTGCTGCTGCTGACCGCCATACTGCTGACCGTACTGCTGCGGGGGCGGGGCGCCCGACCCGCCCTGGTATCCTTGGCCTGGGTAGCCTCCGTACGACATGATGACGTGATGGCTTCAGAAACCGCGAGATGTGTGAGGATCTGGGGAAGAGATCTCGAGAATGGCGCCCGTTATGAAGCCAGGAAGATGAAGAGGTGTTGTCGCGAGTCGCGTTGGTTGCCTCAATTCCGTTGCACGGCCAGGGGCAGGCGCGGCGGCGGGGGAGGGGTAGCAACTTCTGTGAGGGGTCCTCCAGCCCCACCGCAACTCCACCCATGCAGCGTGACGCAGCCAATCACGCTAGCGGAGCACAGCAGTGGCTCGGCGGTCCACTCCCGCAGATTCACACGCGCGCAGGAAATCAAGCATCAGCTTGGCTTAGAATCAACCCGAACGCGCTAGACAGCCGCCGAGCAAAGGCGGGCGAGTGAACGCCTCATCACGTTGCGCCGAGAAATGCGTTATCAGCCGCCAAGAACGCGAGTCGGGAGTTACCGCGCACGGGATGGAGCGCCGGATGAGACGGCAACGGGGTCCAATCCGGAGTCCAATCCCACGCAGCGGAGGCCTCGTCGCGATTCGCTTGGCGCTGCGAGAAACAACACCCTGCGTCGCGCCTCAGCTGCTGTGACAGCGACCTGACCTCGGCGAAAACAGGCACCAACCCCTCTTTCATCAAGAAAAACCCGAGCTCCGGATCTCTCCCGGATCACCGCCCCGGCCACCACGCCGTCACCGCAATTATGTCCTTCTTCAAGAAACTTGCCAACGAATTTGACAAGCTGGGCTTCGACTCCGACGGCAAAGATAAGCCGCAGCAGCCGGCGCAACGAGGTACCACCCCACCATGACCCCTCATCTCACTATGTCTCACCACCTCACCACAAACCTCAAACTGACACCTCGCCAGATTATCCTCCCCAGCAACAGTATCCTCCTCAGCAATACGCTCCCCAGGGACAATATGGCGGCCACAGCCCCCAGGCACAGCAGGGCTACTCGGCTCCTCCCCCGCAGCGGTCCGCGGGGCCGTCTTATCAGCCCCCGCCAGGCAAGCCGCCCATTCCCCAGGGCTGGATTCCCCAGTGGGATGACCAGTATCAGCGCTGGTATTACGTAGACCAGTCCACGGGCCGCTCGCAGTGGGAAGCCCCAGGCTTTGATCATTCCCGCGGAAGCGGCGGTGGTGGTGACACACGTGGCCATGGGTCCTCCGGCAGCGGGTACGGCGGTGGTCACGATGCTAGTTATGGTGGCAGCCATGGTGGCGGCTATGGCGGCAGCCACGGTGGATACGGGGGCGACCATGGGGGCGGCTACGGGGAGAAGGAGAAGAAGAAAGATAAGAAGGGCAACAGCGGGATGATGATGGGGGCAGCAGGCGGTCTTGCGGCCGGCGCCGTCGGCGGCGCTTTGATTGCTGGCGCCTTGCGTATGTCCCCTTTCCCTGAACAACGAGAAATTGGGACAGAGACTGACAGTCACAGATGACTCCGACTCCGATTCTGACCGCGGACACCACGGCGGCGGCGGGCATTATCAGTCGGCGCCCCC
>Ga0247770_1000413_pt1 | contig 41670 bp, 44 predicted proteins | sample UWRJL136409B6_FD_179943 | JGI IMG/M metagenome (GOLD analysis project Ga0247770, IMG submission 179943) | Plant litter microbial communities from Arlington Agricultural Research Station in Wisconsin, United States - UWRJ-L136-409B-6 | ecosystem: Environmental > Terrestrial > Plant litter >... | reverse complement strand
TGTCAGCTTATATAAGCAATTGGAGCCATTCGCGGAAGTAGCCGGCTTGGCAATAGGGGACCCTGCAGGCCAGAGATTCTCTTCCACAGAACAACAACAATACACAACAATCACCACAATTGGCCATGAGTGCTAGATTCTGACACGAGGTCTCCCAAAGTACCGTCGCATCTCTGATGGCAATTGTGGTCACACGCTTGATGAAGCTTTCCATTTCATCTTGGTAATATGATGCCATCTTGGCCTCCGGACTGAAGAGCACAGAACAGGACGGCAGTTCGTGATATTGATAGCCCATGGCCACCAACTTCCACCACGGGAGCAGCCTGCATGCCCAGAATTTCAACAGGCTCTCGAGGACGGCCTCCTCCCACACTGTGCCGTCGCTAATGCCGACACAGAGCAAACGTTTGACTGCGCGACAGGAACCAGGGAAGCGGGGAGCAGGAGACTCAAACAACGTAATACCCATGCCCATGAACCGGGCCATGCTGTCATAAGCGCGCTGGTATAGCCATAAGCTGTGGCATTCAAGCACCGGGATGACCCAGTATCCGTATCCGGCGAATGGGGGCTTCGTGTTTCCAAAGACCCTTTGCCACAATATTCCCAGCTTTCTCTGGTCCTTGCCGTCATCTCCTTTGATCCTCTGGTGATATTTAAACTCTGTCTCGTCCATCTCAACGCGGCGTGTGCGAAGGCTGGGTCTCTGGCCGATTGCCATGCCGTAGCAAGATATTGCGCTCTGGAAGTCTCCCTCTAGTCTCTGGGCGTTTGACGCTGTGTCGGCCGATGAAGACGATAGGCTGCCCGCCTCCGTCCTGTTCATCGCAACGGGGGGTATAACGGGACGTATTTGAAGGCCGGGATCGGCAGCCGTCTTCAGTTGGCGCTCGAGATAAGACCTGTATTTCTCGCTCGGGGTGTCGTCCTTGCGCACACAGACGAAAGGGAAGGGCTCCATCCCAAGGCCACTGCCTAGTAAAAGAGCTGATTAGGTCCGAGCGCGTGTGTAGGGTTTTGGTGGGCCAATTTACCGTGGGCTTTCCAAAGCTCTATGTCGACCGAGTAGCGAAACATGGCGTCCGTGACATTCGTTTCGCCCTTTGAGAAGAAGGCTTGTACAAGATCGGTAGCGAGAGAGAGCGCGCGCTCTCTTCCGTCTTGCTCTAGCAGGCTGACGTTGCCGCCCTCTGCATAGGCGAGGCGGCTGAATATATAAACGCGACGAGTAACGTCAATTATCTTCTTCGCCTTGTCCATATCTTGAGGCGTCGCCATTTTGAGCGGCGAGATATTGTCCAAGAAAGGATGCAGTCGGAATGTGTTGTTTGAAGATGGGGCAATTGACGTGCAGTGACGCCCCATTGCAAATTTGAGGGCGATATGGGATCCCACGCTCTTGCCTCTGGCTCGCACTTTTTGCAAAACGCTTGCTTTCTTTGAAGAGCCACGGCCGTAACACGTCGAAAATTTTGGGCAAGTTCCTGCCCAATGCAAAACATCTTTCCTGCTACCTGAATCTATGACCTATCCCAACGGCAAGAAGAAGACATCTCTCGCACTAGCTTCGGGTCCCCGTCTTTCGGCTAGAGCCGCTGTGCGTCCGCCAAATCCAGTCTCTGTCCCCTCGGCGCCCAAGCCAAAAGTTATCGCCGGTGTACATGTACCCACTCAATGATCCGATCCAAAAATGGCAGCACCGCTCTTGACTCTCAGCACTGTCTGCAAGTTCTCCAATCTCAGGGGTTGCTTTTTCTGCTTCGCAAGCAACCACGCTGTCTTCACAATGTTCTTGATCTGCCGCCCGTTCAGCTTGTGCTCAGCCAACACCGCCAAATCACTCTCTGACAGAGTGCTCTCACTGCCCAGCTCTGTAGCACCATCGAGCTGAGATCGGAGAAACGTCCGCCAGACATACAAACGGCTCTCAAAGTCGAGAGCCTCGTATTGAATAGTGAGGTGGATTCGGCTTTCGAATGCTGCATCGAACGTCGTGACTCGGTTCGTCGTCAGGAACATCACGCCGCGGAAGTACTCGAGCTGGCGGAGAAAGATTGACACAAGTCTGTTGCGGGCGATGTCCGCAGTTGTGCGGGCTTCGAGGAAGATGTCGCACTCGTCGAGGAGAAGGATCGCCTTCCATTTGGAGGTCAGCTCAAGTACTCTTTCCAGGGTACTTTCGATCTCCGCAGCCGTTTCTCCGAGCTCGCCGGCGCTGATGGAGTAGAGTGGCCGACGCATATTTTCCGATACTAAGAGAAATTCTTGTTAGCTTCTCCTGCCTGTCGCATAAGTAAGTTGAGCTTTCTAACCTGACTCTGCCGTCAGCGTCTTCCCGACACCGGGTTCTCCGCTGAGCAGCATGATGAACCCTTGGCCTTTACCGCTGATAATGTCGTCGAAGTCGCTCTCATCTCGATTGAGCTGCTCGTCAACAAAAGCATGGATGATTTCCTTATACCCCTGGGGAATTTTAAGTCGAGAGAACGCCTGGTCGTTCCATTCGATCTCCGAAACACCCTCGACGTAGAACTGGGCTGTAGGGTACTCATTTTTAGCTGTGACCATCAAATCGGGGGTGGAAAGACGTACTCCATTCCTTGGATGTGAGACAGAATCCCTTGAGTTCGGGCGTGCATAGCATTCGCTGCTTTGAAGTGAGAGTCAAGGCTGATGCGCGCCAGATATATCAGCATTAGACGGAAAACCGACCGCAAGTGCTAATTGACTTACTAGAATTCTTGCCAAAGTCCTTAGCTCGATATCGTTCCATGACCCTCTGAAACTCCTTGAATGCCTTCATTGTGGCCCTGTGGACAACGTTGGCAATTTCTCCAATCGGATTTCTGCCATCGTCATTAGTTTGCTCCTTGGAGTCGAGGTCGTCCAGCTGAGACTCATAGCCGTTCCGGTAAGTGTCAAACAGCTTGCGATCAACTATGAACCGACTCTTGTCCGTCTGACAAGTTTCAGGCGTGTTAGCGGATATGATCAGATGAAAGTCCAGAACTCGACAAACGTACATGTCGCCTCTTGCGACTACGACTATCCGGCGCAGTGTAAAATCCAGAATAGTTCACATGCTTGCAGCCGAGATACCTCTCAAACTTCTCGCCACGGTGATGCAGACGGTCAAGAAGCGCCTCGCCGTCGGGACAAAGATGGCTCGGGATAACGGCGAGCTCAGTTATCTTCTTGACACCAGAAAAGAACCCGACCGACAATGAATCTTTGACATAGCCAAACTTGGCTCCATCGCAGTCGATATATCTGCACTCGATGGATAGATAGGGGTTGCCTTGGAAGTCTTTGAGATACCTGGATTTAGTCACCTCAAACAGGCGGTCACGGTCGTCAACCTTCGAATAAACGTTCATGCCGGGCGGGAAGATAGCCCAAAGGTACTCGAAGGTGATGACGTTGTTCTTGGTATAATCCTCCATCGCCTCAATATGAGGGCGTATCTCCTTGCTGATGACGGGGTAGAGCAGGCGCAGGTGGAGTCTGGTGGTCTCGTCCTGCTCCTCCACGAAGGCCTTCTCAAAGAGATGCCAGCGGTAGTAAAACTCGTGGAATGGTTCATAGTGCTTCAGCTCCTTCAGCTTGGTGGTGATGCCCTCGTACCCCTCAAAGACGGTGTCGAGGACGGTCCTGAGCAGCGGACTCTGGATCTTGATTGAGTGCAGAACAAGGGCGCTCTTGCGGGCCTTCTTCTGGCGGTAGACGATGATGGCATATTTGTCCCACTCGGGGGTGCGATCTCTGCCGACGTCGTCGGGGGCCCATTCGTCCCAGTCGCAGTCGCTGTTCTCGCGGTACAGCTCGCTGACTTCGGTCATCATTCCCGGGCCGAGATCATCATCCAGATCGTCACCCGAGGGCTCCGAAACGGAGTCGTCTGCGGAAATGGATTCGCTGGTTGGGTCGGACGACACCTTCTCGCTGGGGTCGTTTGCATTTTGCTGGTGGTCGGCGAGTGCGCCCAGCGTCTGCGGTGTTCCAAGCTCGACAGCATCAGCAACAGTTTTAGGCGTGTTGGGGCGTCCCATGATGAATAGATATTGTCAATACTGCTTGATGGGGATACTGTTGTGTTGTCTTGGCAGGATGCAGAGCGCAAGAGACGGAGTGTCGAAATATAAAGGGGGCAATCAATTGACGCTTGGTCGCAATGCCAAGACCAGCAGACTGCTGTGTGTAAATTGGCCAGGTTGCGTTTCAGCGGTTGGGCGTCAGGAAAGTAGGGCAGCTCATTGGTGATTCAGTTGGCTGCCTAGCACTCCTGGGATCCACCGCAACGGGAACGAAGGTTGGTTTCAATGTTCAAGGTTGCATGCAAGCGCCTTCCTGACCCGCCGCGGGACTCAACCAGCCCAATTCAGCAGACGAATGAATGATGCTTTTTCCTTCATCCACCTCTCCAAATTCTAATAGGCACACTTTCGCTCCTACAATGAAAGGGGCAACTACAATACCTTATCCTCACGTAAACGTTCAAAATTGACTTTCGGTACATGTATTCATCCCTGAGTCATTCGACTGGCACGTGGGTCTGACTCGCGAACTCTATCAACCCTAGGATTTTCAACAACGTTCAGGTGGCTTTGACGTTTGAAATCAAGATCTTCTTTTCATTCAAGTCCCATACTAATTGTTGCGCACGTACCCAGGTAGTTCTATCGCTCTGGAACTTAAACTGTCCGAGGTGGGTACTCACATCCAATGCAAGCTTCGATGTGAACCCCCACTTTGACCAAGGAGACATCGGCAAATAACAAGAATATGTTCTTGGCGTGCGGTATCTCGCTTTCGGTGGGAGTCATACTTCTGAGAGTAAAACGCGCCATCAATTCTCGGAAGCTGCCGAGAATCCGGCTAGGAATATCTGCAAGTCAGGCAAATAATTGAGATTTGCCGAATATTACAAAATCTCCTCGAGTCTTGGCGCATGTGGTCCCATTTAGCCCCGACCCCCCAGCTTGGACACCTTCGGATGCAGCCGAGATACGCGTACTTATATGTAGATATATGAGACAACTCAACACTCCATCTTATCTTTCGCGGGGTCGTGGTTCGTCCATCATTCTGTCTGTCGAGTCTTCGAGTCGTCCCATTCAATACTTCACCATGCTTGTCCTCCCAATCTTCGCCACTCTGCTGGCGACTCTCGCTTTGCCAGCATACGGCACTCCGACAGGAGAAATCGCTGCTCGACAGCAAGTCCAGGGGAAATTCTGCGAGAAAGTATTTCCAGCACCATCAGACGACGTGATCAAAGCCCGTCACGACAAGTTTGTCGATGCGTTCCTCGTCAAGAAGGATATTGTCGAGACCTTCAGTTACATTGCGCCAGAGTACATCGTAGGCCACTCCACAGATTACTCCATGTAATTCACCAAAGTATGATATTCCGTATGCTGACTTGAAGGTCGCCTCTCAAGAACAACAACGTCACGTCGCCAGATAGCGCCCAACGGGCCCTGGACTTCCTGTCCCGCGTGTGGGGAAATCAAACGATCACGGTTCATCGCACGCTGTACAAGGAGAATTACAGCTGGCTCAACTATGCCGGAATGGCGGGGAGCAATATCATTGACCGGTATCGGTGGGAGGGCGGATGTATTGTCCAGCACGTAAGTGTTATTCTTAAAGTTAGCAAGTGGGTGATGCTGATCTGGATGTTGCATAAGTGGGACAGGGGTGAGGTGTGGCCTTCGAGCTAGGAGGTTGTCAGGAAACAGGGCCAACGGATTCAGGTATTAGTCAAGTTCCTCATACTGCAGTTTTCACCTCCCCCCTAGCTATCTACATCGTAGGATTACCATAAACTGGTCCTTGTACAATCATCCCCGTGTTCCCGTTTGCCGACCCTATGTAATAACCACCATTGGAGGGCTGCAGACCGGCTGATGCAGATGGTGGTCGGTGACTCTGTTGCCACTCCGCGGGTGAAGTTGCTGGCTGCTGAGTGGGATGAACCGGACCTGGAGCCCCTTGATAGTAAGATTGGTACCCTGTTGGCATCATACCCGGTGGAAATTGATAGTGCCCCTGGCTCCCTGGCGGGTAAAGCAGTCCCCCTGTCGCAGAAGTGCCAGGAAACGGCTTCGGCTCTTCCGTCCAGGGTGACGCCGAAGGGTTCTGAGCCGCCGCCGAGCTGTCCGCCCACGGTGACGGCGCCCGCGCAGCAGCAGCAGCAGCAGCAGCAGGAACACCAGGCTGGGTCGCCTTCTGAATTGCCCTCACCCACCGCAACAGCTCCGTCGAAACCGACAAGTACCCCTGATCCTCCTCATCAGTAAACCTCGCCATATCCATATGGTTTGCATGAATTCCAATAGAGTTGTACGCCGACAGAATGGCCGAATGCTTCGGCACGATCTCCCCCACTCCCTTGACCGGTAACTCCTCAAAGAAGCACGTTATAGCCAAAGGAGGCCGCCCCTGATCGGCTCGGCTTCTTAGCATGGCGTGAAAGTCACCTTGAATCCTTGCAAGAACCTCCGACTCGGGCTCGAGCACCCGTAGCAGATCGACGTTGATTTTCTTGACAGTGTTCGCGATTTGCCCGAATACAGTGCCCCAGTTGGCAAGCGTCGAGCCACAGTGGGGAGTTCCGAGAAAGCAGACGCCCGCGGTGGAATCGTAGACTTTTTGGAGGTGCGCTTCGGGACTGTTGCGTGATGCAAGCATTGCCTGCGGTCGTTTTTCATTCAGGGGTTAGAGTGGGTCCAAACATTGCATTCAGGGGTAAAACTGATTGGAGAGAGGACGAACATCCTCAAAGACAAGCCCACCCAGACTGTGGGTTACAAATATGATAGGCCTCTCCTCTGTTTCGGTGCGCTCGCGGAGTTGGGCGACAGCGTTGGCGAGGTTGATGGCGTGGTTGCGGATGCAGTTTTGTGAGGCGGCCGCAAAGAAATGAGTGATGTCAGCGTCATATCCGAATGTGACGATGCGAGTCTTAGGGACATCGTTCTTGAGCAGGTGTGCAGGCCAGAAGACGCCGGTTGACTTGTCCATCCATGTGGTTTCGCGATTGCCGGTTAGCCCGTGGACGAAAACGATGCTGAACAGTGACCATGGTCAGGGTGATCCTGGAGGATCAAATGTGGTGATGATTCGGGGGACGTTACTCACTCGGCCACGGCATCTGGCGGATTGTGGCATTTCTTCAGTCCGTATGCCCCTTTCGCCGAGTGTCTTGCGGGAGGTTCGGGCTCAACGTCACCACCACCGGCCTCAGTAAGGACTTGAGACGTCTTGTCCTTCCGTGAGAACATTGCGTCGTTGCGAATGGACGGGTGTTCAGCAAACTGACGTCGATCGATGAATGGAGGTAACTTCCCGGATGGCAAATACCGTTGGGACGTGGCCGGCCATAATTATGTTCACCGCATTCCCCCCAAAAATAGACAAGACTGCAAAAGTGGCTTGTTTCGGTGCAACGTTGAAGTCCGATCGGTGCTCGTGCGGGGATATTGAATTGAATCGGCAGTGTGATACTCGCGAGTATCACGCATGGGACGCCTTCAGCTGGACGCCGCCAGGGACAGCCCCGGCGCGTAGCATCCAATGCGCTCCGTCATCGCTGCAACCCTCGGTCTAGACTCCGAGATCGAGGGAGGACCGGGAGATGCCATCCAATCGCTGTCAATATTCTCATGTAACAGGATGCCGTGAGTGAGACAGGGGGTGATACAGGGGGACGCCACGAGACACAAGGCTCTCAGCTCCGATTTGCCCCTTCTCTCCCCCTTTGACTTTCTTACCCGACCCCCAACTGCACTTGCATGTTTTTTTTGGATTTTGAGAAAGCCCAAAAACACCAACCACCTAATCCATATCGCCAAATTTTGTCACATTGGCGTTTCCTCCACTTCCAACATATCGCTCCTCGTGAAACCATCCACAGCATTGACCTTCCAACGGTTCGAGCAGTCCGGGGCCGGCACTGGCGGCCCGGACAAGCGACCTCCAAGAAGATGTCCAAAGCATGGTTTGCCAGCGCTGGGGCAAAAATACAAGACGCCTCACACAATTCCGGCACCATCATCCAGGGCAATTTCCAGGGGAGTGTGGTCCAAAACATCACAAACAAGGTCTATGCAAATCCAGAGGAGGAATGCAAGCGGGCTTTGTTCTTAACCAATCCCGTCGACGACAGATCAGGAATCGAGACAGAAAAGGAGACGCTCGTTCCCAAGTCCTGCCAGTGGATCCACCAACAAGATGGCTTCAAAGCCTGGTTCGACCATGACCTCGACTCGCGCCTTCTCTGGATATCGGGCGGTCTCGGCATGGGAAAAACCATGTTAGCGCTCTTTCTCATCCAGGAAATCGAGAAACGATATTCGCAACATACCGTGGAAAATGAGACGGCCATTGTCCTGTACTATTTTGTCGATGCACGCAATCACAAACGCAATACATCCGTCGCGGTTCTTCGGGGCTTGATTTGGCGCCTCATCGAGCATCGTCCCAAACTCTTGCAGCTCGTGGTAGAGGACTTTCAGGCGCAACGAGAGGACCTCTTCAACCCCACGCTGTCGTCGTCTCTGGAGGCGCTGTGGAGGATTTTCACGGCAATGCTGAAGGATGACAGAGCAGGGACGGTGCCGGTGTACTGCATCCTCGACGGGTTGGATGAGCTCCAGGAGGACAACATCCGCCCCTTTGTGCGAAAAATTACGAAGTTTTTCACCGATGAGCAACAGCACATGGAGAGTTATTACGCGCGGAGGCTGCATCCGCGTGTTGTTCCCCGCTTTGCGTCTTTGCGGATGATCTTGCTGTCCCGGGAGGCCCCGCAGTGCTTGTTGGACAACCTGCGCGGGTTCCCTTGGATCCAGATCGAAAAGGCAACCAGGCGTACCACCAAAACCAAGACGGGGACAAAGTCGACCGCGACACACGAGAGGAAAAAAGGCGTCGTGAAGCTGAAGACTGTCGCACTGCTTGCACTTCAGAAGAAGCGGCTGGCGGACTCTGATGGACAGGCAGTCACGACCGTCGATGCTGCTGCCGCTTCCGGGAGCGAGAAGCCCCACCGAGATGACGAAGACGCAACACAGCAAGCTTTGGAAGCCCTGTCAATTGGGGACCCACCCATCCAGCACCAGGCCGTCGAGCTTTCTGCTGAATCAAACCACGGTCCAGTCGAACTTAGCGCAGGCACCATCGCACACACCGCAGCGCAGGACGCAGCAGCCACAACGAGCAGCGGAACAGAAGAGTACGTCTTTGACGAGACTGTCGAGGACTCAGAGGACGAAGACGACCTTGAACGGCAACAAGAGGCCTCTGAGGAGGAAGAGGATGGCCCTGTTCGCAGCATTGCCTTGTGCCACTACATCGAAGCCAAGGTGGAAGAGATTTCGCAGGTAAGGTCCTATGGCGAGGCAATCGAAACGGTTGTGGTCGGTGGTCTCCAAGACAACGGCGACGGCACTTTCCTCTGGGTCGACCTCGCCATCGAAGAGCTCCGTCTTTACGAGGCTCAACACGCCGAGCAAATCGTCAAAGAGCTCCCACCCAGTGTCAACGAGATCTACACCCGGGCTTTGAGGCGCATCCCTGAGCACACGCTCCCCCTCGTCGCGGCCATGTTCCGCTGGGTCCTTGCAGCTCAGCTGCCGCTGACTATTGACGAGCTTGCAACTGCGCTGACCCAGATGGGCTTCATGACGGCAAACCCCGTCGAGATGGTGCGCCAAGGTGTCGCCGCATGCAGCACCATGCTTGCCATTAGCGAAGAGACTGGCGAAGTCCACACCAAGCACACATCCGTTGCCGACTTCCTGACAGACAAGACCGGCCCCCTGCGGACCGATGCAGGCCTTCACAGGTACCACGTCAATATCGAGGACTTTGATGGGGAGATTGCTATTATCTGTCTGCGGTATCTTGAACAGGGCTGTTTCAACGCTGGTCATGTAACGGCCGCCGATGGGGACAAGTTCACGCAACGCGTCGCTCAGTTTCCCCTTCTCCCCTATGCCACGCTCTTCTGGGCAGAGCATCTCCGCTCAGCCACGAGGCCCTACCTGGATTTATCATCACCCTTCTTTGCAAAGAAATCAGCGATTAGAAAGAACTGGTGGCTGCTGTATTATGCTACAACGACAACCAAGCATTCCATGCTGGCTCCGCGCGACTTCACCGTCCTTCATATGGCCGCGTACCTTAACCTCACGTTTCTTGCCCAGCAGCTGGAGTACAGAGGGGAGCTCAACATTCGGCTGAATGTCAGGGACACCCACGGTTCAACGCCTTTATTCTGGGCTGCTGTCCAGGGAAACATGGAGATGTTTGTCTTCCTCCTGCAGCGCGGAGCATCCAAGGAGTGCGTGGGAGAGACTATCTTTGAACTCGCATGTCGAAAGGGGCAGGAAGATATCGTTGAGTATCTCCTCAACTTGGGCCAAGATGTCAACGCCCGGGTCGCTGAGCAGAATATCCTCACATCGCTGGGGCAAGCTACTCGATGGTGAGTTCAAACTTGGCGTTTATCTGACATAGATGAATACTTACACATCGCAGGGCACATGGAATTGTCAGTGAGGGCACCAAGCTGGAGGCCGACTTCTGGAAGCTGCTTGTTCGAGACATTGGCGTCGGTGGAACTGCGCTCCACATGACGTGTCTCTTTGGCCACACATCCGTCGCGGAGCTTTTGATCAAACGTGGAGCGCACGTTCAGATTTCCACCGACAAGGGATGGACAGCTCTCCACAGCGCCTCTTGGACAGGGAAACTAGATTGTGTCAAGCTCCTTATAGACAACGGGTCTGACCCCCAGGGAATTTCTCACGAGGGCTGGAATCCCCTCCACTGCGCCGCATCGCGAGGGAAGCACGCTGTGGTAGCATTCTACCTGGCCTACGGGATGCCCGTGGATGTCATGACGATGAAGCGGAAGACGCCATTGCATCTTTCCGCATACACCGGAAGCGCAGCAACAGTTCGTGTTCTGGCCGAGGGCGGCGCCTTTCTCGACGCACAGTCGCACAAGGGAGAAACACCCTTGCACCTGGCAGCTCGAAATGGCGAACCAGAGGCGGTTGAAACACTTTTGTCACTTGGAGCCAACAGGTTCATGATCAACAACGCCGGACAATCGCCAGCTGAGGCCTTGAAGGCCAGCATGACAGGGCTGACAATTGACCAGAAGGAGGCACTCAGAATTTTGGAGCAGTTCGGGATGCCGGGTTACGCTCCTTGGAAGCCCAAAGTTGACCCTAAAGCGGCCCCGGCAGCGGGTCAGTCTGGCACTGAGAATCACAGCCAGCCATCCCCAGGACAATTTGCCGGAACAGACACGGGATTCGGCCAGTCTGGCGTGACCTTTACGGCCAATTTTCAGTTCTCGGGTACTACGTACGCCAATGAAAACCCACACCAAGCGAGGAGTAGGACCTTCCCAGCTACACCTTACCCAGGACCGGGCCCAGGAATGAGTCCAGAGAGGAGGGCCTCGAGTTCCGCCCCACCGCCTCCATATAGCCCATCGCCAGTATTTCCACAGCAGCCATACCCCCAGGAGAAGTCTAGCCAAGCGTCCATGCCGAGGGTTGCTGAACATCAGCCATCAAGTCAAGATGTGCCAATGATGGCCCCTAATCCAGTTCTCTCTGCCCCAGCGGTCGCTCCAACCTCCCAAATGTCAACTCCGCCGAGTGTTCCTTTGCCAAATGCTGCTCTTCCTCAAATGGTGCCGCCATCGACGAATCCCCCAGAGGCGCCGCAACAAGCGCAACCTCCTCCTCAAACACCACAACAGACACCTGTTCCTTCAGTATTCTTACAGCAGCCGTCATGGAATAATCCCGCGGCCATGGTATCTCCCCCATCGGCAGTCTACCCGTATCAGCCACCAGCAACCCCAACTCTAACACCCCCCACAACATCAACACCCCTGACGGCCACTCCGGCATCTCCATTCCAGATTGTACCACAATCGCCAACTCCCCCACATGCACCACAGTCGGTGTCGACCCCATCCCACCAGCAACAACCGACTTGGAGTAGTCCTTCTATTGCGATGCCTCCCCCAATGACTAGCTATCCAACAAGCCCACCGGCATTGCAAACACCAGCATCTACGGTAACAACACCTCCGGTTCAACCTTCACCAAGCGTCCCTGCACAGCCGCAGTCAGTGCCGCCAACACCAAACCCATCACAAATACCACAACCCACGCCTATTTCACCCTACCAGCAGCAACCAACTTGGAATAACCCCCCGGCAGCTGCACAGCACGCGCAACCCGTCCAATTTCAGGCCCCAGCATACGGAGCACCCCCTCCAGCGCTGCATTCATATCAACAGACACCACCTCATATGCAAACACCCGCTCCGACGCATCCCCCTTCCCAACAATGGGCTCCGCCCGCGCCGTCACAGACGCCGCACTCGATCCCTCTCCCGGTTCAATGGACGCCCCCGGCGGCCCCGACAACACCGGTACATCAGCCTCAGCAACCCCAACAGCTCGGGTATGGCTCAGCCCCTTCATATCACCCCGGTGCCTACCCTCCCTCCCCACTTCAGCAGCAGCGACCAAACAGCTATCAAACGCCACCACATCAGCAACCCCCTTATCAGACCCCCGTCCAACACCACCAGCCTTACCAACAACACCCCCAGTACCCGCCCGCAGTAACAGCGTACCAATATCCTGGTTCAATGCAGCCGAACGCGGGTCCCGGGTATCTCTCTGCACCCGGGTATGCCCCAGGAGTGTTTGGACAGCAAGGCGGAATGGGATTTGCGCCGCCACCTGGTATGGGAGGCCCTCTGCCGCATCTACAGAAGAAGAAGAGTATTTTCAGTTTGGGAGGGATTGAGATCACGAGGAAGTAATTATTGTTATGGTTAGGAAGGGTTAAATCTACCTTTGGGTATTGTTTGACAAATACACGTTGTCATTGTAATAGACATCAGTTTAATGTATGCATATTCGTGCTTGTGTTGATTTCAAGATGGCATTGCTCCCTCTCAGCTAGCGGGGTAGTTTTCAACTGTGGTTCGCATGGTTGTTGCCCTCGCCTTGCATCACGTTTTCGAGAGCCTTGCCTTCAAGAATGGTTGGGAATATATGCTGCCCCCAATAAACCAATATTTTCGAACGCCACATCGGGCCGAATGTGGAACTCCTCAAGCCACGTACCCTCCAACATCTTCACCTCACCAATGATGTGACATCGAGAATCTGCAGCCAAGCTCTCAGGAGTTGACGAAGCCTAACAAAGTCGAAGGCCGTGCGCCATCTGATATCGCGAGGCTTTTTTGATGCTCGGGCCTCCAGTTAGGCAGATGGTGTGCTCGGAGGAGATATGGGTAGGCAGGTATTACTGTCTCTATAAGTTGTTGCTTTGTCTCTGTCATTTCCCTCGAGTGCACTCCGCTTCTGTTCCATGCAAGGTCGGCAACCCTCCTGACGCATCTCCCAAGATGGCTCAATACTGCATTAAAGATGCTATCACCGAGGGTGCCAAAGCATTTTCAATCCCAACTCTTGTCGAAACGTTCATCAAAATCAGTCAGAACTGTACCGAGAAGTCGCCCTTCCCAAATACTACCACTATCGAAGTGGCGAGGAAGCTCACAACGGGCTCAACATTTTTCCTATCCAGTGCCTTCGGTACATGGACGTGTTATCCGCTGGAAATCATTCTCAGCCGACTCATTGACTTCAAACTGTCGTTGGTTTTCGTGTATGCCAGCATTGGTCGCAGCCTACCGACGAATAGTACGACGTCAAAACAAGTAACGGCCGGTAGTCCTGCGATCAGCAAAGTTACCATTATCAATGACGGTCATGTGGCCTATGATCGCGGTGTTTCAAGCCTTCATTATCGGTGTGCAGAAAAGCACTGACTCGACACTTCGCATCCTCAAACAGTTGGAGAAAGATCTTCACGTTTCTGGGCAGATGTTGCGAGCATCGACTCAGGAGTTAGTGGAATCTGGTGCTGTGGCAAACTACCGACCGGACAGATGTCTCTCATGCGAAATGGAGCGATCAATCTTTCGAAAGGGTCTCCAGTGTCTCTTGGCGTGATGCGAGTGCGTACCGTATTTAGAAATGCCATTTCAATTAGGAGTGTGACAGTATCAAATCTGATGTTGTTGCCTTGAAGGCCACTGATGATTGGGCTGGGGAGATGGTTTCTGGCCGTGGTCGTGGGCCTGCCAAGATTGAGTGACGGCCTGGATTGGCTGACATGGTAGCCTCCCGCATGGAAGGAGCGAAGGAGTCGTTGGAAGCGCCAGGGGCGCTCCGCAGTAGCGTTTACCGTCTCGGCCTCCCCCGCCCTTTTGTCATGGCAGCCCAACTCGATCAGGACAGCATTCATCCAAGAGCCCTTGCCCGCCATGATTGACGACACGAGGGAAGACCCAGCGTGCAGCATCACAGGCGCCCAGCTCTCCGCGTCCATTGAAGAAATATCCAAGCACACCACAAGTCGTGTGCTGGCCAAAGCGTGGGCCAGGAGACTCCGCTTCTTGACCTTCGACGACGGCCCCGAAGTCGCCACCGTCGGCGCCAATGCAGATGGCAGGAAGCTCCTCTGTGGTAGATGCGAGTCCGGGTACCGCATCCCGCCGGGGCACTACTGTGACTCTCACAGGCCTCGCAAGCAGGTTCTCAAGGGTCTCGGGAGAGGAGGCGCGGAAATCACTGCCACAGAGGAAACAGCGACTGCCAGCATCAAGCCCAACGCCTGCCAACATATCGCTCAGCTGACATGCCATTACTGCGAGCATATCCCACTTTTCCCCTCACGCAAGAAAGCAACCAGGTTCCGCATACGCAGAGTGGTTCAAAAAGATGCGGACATGGGAATGGATACTTTCCATCCCCCTTCATACCAAGAGTTTCCTTGCGGCCACTTTGTGGCTGTGTCATACTGCTGGTCGTCACAGGCGCCATCTACGGGTAGTTCTGACATTGAGAGTGAGCCGTACATTGTTGTTGAGGAAGACGGAACCGTTCGGGAAATACGGGCCACAAAAAGCACCATTGATCGGGCCGTTTCCTTTGCCGCCCAGAACGGGTACCGTATGATTTGGATCGACGAAGAGTGTATTCCGCAAGACAACGCAGAGGAGCAACAAATCGGTATCCAGGCCATGGACATTGTCTATCTCAGCGCCCATATCACCATCGGCCTCTTCCAAGCAACCCTGAAGCAACGGCACCTCGAAGCCCTAATAGGGGGGGCGTTCGAGGATCAAATCGCCCAAGCATTGTCGCTTGGCTCCCGGGGTAAACCGACGCGCGCACCGCCCCAGAAGATTCGCTCGGACCACTTGACGGAGGCCCTGGAGTTGGTCGTTAACGACCGCTGGAATTCTCGGGCATGGATCCTGCAGGAGGCCTTTGCATCTGCAGGAAACATGGTAATTCTCTTCCCCAAGGAGAGAAACATCCAGACCAACGAGTTTCGCCTCATTTGTCACGAAGTTGCTCCCTCGTCGGAGATATGTATCGACTTCCAGATTCTACACGTCTCCTTGAAGGTCGCTGCCGGTCTGATAAGGACGGCGGAAACGGATCCGAACCCTGTTCTGCTCGACACGCTGCACAGATCGCAGTGGCTTCACCCTGAGTTCCCCAAGAACGGTCCGCTTGTTGAGTTTTCAATTGGTCGGTCAAAAGTGAGGGAAACATGCAGCGCTTCAATGGCACTAGCCTTTCTTCGCCACCGGCAGAACTCGATCGTTGCGGACAGACTCGCTATCATTACTAACATGTGAGGTTACGAGAGGCGTCTCAACATCGGCGAGCTTGGGCAGAACAAAGCCATAAAAAGTCTAGCCGTGTGTGTGCTGACTCTCTCCATAATCAACGGCGACTTTTCACTTTTGACGCCTGAGCTGCACGACAAGGGTAGGGTTACAATGTTGATAGACGCGCCGTTGAGGGATGAGACTCTTCCTCAACGGTCTACATTTCGTATGTGACCCCTCCACCTGATTGGCATAAGTTTGAGCAGTTAAGGCTAACCGAATGCACAAATACAGTGGAAATACTCCAGTTCGGTCTGCAGAGCATGCCTTGGGTACATGACGCTTGCCTGAATCCGCGAGGCCCTGACCTGGGTCATGCCGCTCCGGAGTCGTTCTTCCTACAGGGCAATAGCATACGCCTTCCAGGTCTCCTTTGGAAGGCTAAAGACTTTTGCGAGCTCAAGGACATACAAATAAAGTACAGAAGACGGTGGGACTCTCTGAACTCCGACCTAGACCGGCTCATAGAAACAACCCCCTGGTCTGAAGCGGATAGACGGCGTGCCCAAACACGTGGAAGAAACCCCTTCAACACAGCCGCTTATGAGCACATGGAACGCCGAAAACGCGCGATCACTCAGATTCTCTTCGACATGCTGGAATCCCTTCGCGCCCGTGGTGAAATAAGGGTTGCTGATGCGATCTGGCAGTCGGTGTGGAACCCGGAGTGGATGAATGCGAAGAGAACGCTACGGCCTGTTCACTCAGTGAAGGATTTTCCTAGAAACCTGAAAGTGGAGAGTCGAGGCGCAATGTTCAGACTGTACCAGGACAGTCAGTTCAGCTTTCAGTGCGAATGGATCATCGACAGAGTGATGAGGAAGGGTGGGCTTTGGGCGGCGACTCTGGTGAGAAAACCCAAAGACGACGAGTTTCTAGACAACCGACAGGGTCAAGTCCTCCCGGATCGTGCTCCGGAGTTCATGAGAGATCTCTTTGACGAGGCCCACGGGCTGCATTCTGACCTCGAAAGCGAGGGCCACAACATGGATGACACGCCCGAACCGGTTTCCGAGCAGACACGTAAAGGAATAACCCCTGAGCTCTCACTTGAAGTGTCAGAACTTTTGGACATGCCGGTTCAACGCGGCATGCTCGCCTTCGTCAACCGCCAGCTCGTGGATATGTTTCTCAGCCTCATGTCTCCATACCCCACCAGCGCATCGGGAATCACAGGAGAGGTCTGTTCCAGGGATTATGCGATCCAGTCGCTCCATTTCCTCCATACATTTGGAGAGGGTGGAATGGACAGGCTGGAGACATTGAAGGACCAATGCGCCATCTTTGACGTCGATGGCGCTGTCACGGGCCGGGGACATCCGACTCTGATTCTCACCCCTTTCTACACCCATGTTGAACGGGTCCCGGCACCTGTCACACGGGGTATGGGGATTTCGTGGGTGGTTGAGCCCGTTGAAGGTGAAAAGGATGGGGGAAAATATGAGAAATTCCGTCTAGCGGATAGATGTTTTGTCAGAGGAATGTGGCGTGTGATGCTATTTCCAGGAGGGAGGTATACCATTGTCTAGGGCCAGTATTTTCCACGTTGTCAGATGGGGTGTTCCGGGGGTAACTCGAAAATTTGGCTTCCCTGACTTCTTCACATGTTGCTATCTTGAATTGAAATACCTCCACTGGTGGAAATACGATTGGATCAACAGCGAGAGAGGGTTTCCGCGAGATGCTAGTTCCCGTATTTATTAGGGACACTTGGCTGTCGAATTAGGCTTCCTATCGTAGTATGAGGATAGTATTCTCATACGAAGCGATCGTGTCAGACGTAAGTCTAAAACTGACTAAAAAAGCGACAGCCCTTCAAGAACCACACACATGATTTCAGCTGCGAGGCATCTTCTCCTCATCCAAAACACTACGTTCCTTACCAGTCACATCAACCTTTGCCTTCTCGGTTTCCTCCAATCCATAGGCCGTATCCAACTCCTTTCTCAACTTCACCTCCTTTTCCAAGAACACCAACAGAAACGACAACGCCGAAAACGCCACACCGCCTTGCCAAACCAGCTTTAGCGCCCCACTATATACCGTGATAATCTCCCTGCGCGACGGCTCTGGAAATGAGTCCACAAAGTCAGCCAGGGCGTGCATATATGCACCATTTCCACCCTCAAACGCGGCCCTCACTTGAGGATCGGTGATGCCACCCCCAGCTAGTTCGGCGAAGCGGTTGGAGAAGATCGCAGCCGGGATAGCAACGCCCCAAATGCTCCCGAACGAGCGGGTAAATGACCAGGCAGCCGTTGTGGCCGCTTGGTCAGACTCGCCCATCTGCGCCTGGGCAGCTGGCAACAGGGTGTTGAGAACGAACCCTGAGCCGAGTGCGGCCACGGCTTGGGAGAGAACCCATTCTGCCGTGGAGCTGTCTTTGTCGAGAAGGATGCATAGCCCGATACCGAGGGTCTGGATTGCAAAGCCAGCAAGATGCAGCGGTTTGTATCTTCCGAAGCGAGAGAGCAGAATGACGGCGACAATCGCGCCTGGGATGGAGACCACCGCAGCTGGGAGCAGCTGTACGCCCGCGCGAGCGGGAGAGCTGCCGAGGACGGCTTGGAAGTACACGGAAAGAAAGAAGAGCATCCAGTAGAGGATGACTGAATTCAGGAAGGTGGCGATGAAGACGACAACGGAGGTGCGGGTTTCGAATAGCCGTATGGGAAGGACGGGCTCCTTGACGAATGCTGTGTTTTCGAACCAGACGAAGGCAGCGAGACCGGCGAGGCCAATGACGAGAGTGGCGATGACGCGACCGGATGACCAGGGGAGGAGGTTGCCGCCGTAGGTAAGGGCGTAGAGAATCGAGATGGTGGAGCCAATGATTAGGCCGTTGCCGCCGTAGTCGATACGTTTGAGCTTCGATGAGAAGGACATTTCCTTGTCGTATTTGACGTGGAGGAAGAGGTAGATCATGAGCAGGGAGGTGCCGCCGATCTGCACCGGCCACCAATGTTAGTACGATGAGTCTGATTGTATTGACATTGAAGAAAGATGGACACACTGGAAGGTTGAGGTAAAAGACCCAACGCCAACTCGTGTTCGCAACAATGATGCCGCCAACCCAGGGGCCAAGGGCGATGCCAATAGAGTAAACGACAAGAACGACAGCGATGTAATTTCCCCGTTCCCTCAAGGGCACAAGGTCAGAGATAATGATGTCGACGATGACGTTCATCCCACCCGAGCCTACTCCCTGAACGGCGCGCCCAGCGATTAGCATTGCGCCATTGGTTGCACCACCGCAGATGCCACTGCCAAGAGTGAAGAGGGCGACAATGACAATGGTAACCCATCTTCGACCCCAAATATTCGCTAGTTGGCCAAACAGTGGCTGCACAGCAGCTCTGTGGCAAATTTAAGTCAGCCATGACCAGCAGTTCTTCCAGGAAGGGCCTTACGCAGTAAGAAAGAACGCATTGGTGACCCAGATGTAGTCGGCGCCGAGATCAAGCTGGGTGACAATGAATGGCAGCGCTGTCGTCACGACGCTGTTTTCAAGTGAGCTCAGCAGACCCATCACCGCCAGCGTGGCAATAATTGCCCAGAACCGCTTGCTCCGGTCAAAGCGTTTGGCGGAAATTGAGACTTCGATATCGGTTGTGTCAGAAGCTTCTTGCGGATCTTTCGGATCCCTTTGCACCAGTTTCGTGGCCATCGCTGTTGGGTTGCTCGGATTCTAGCGGGTTCGTGGGATGGCATGAATTGAAATCGGCAACATCCTATCTCACCAATTGCCTGCGGGCGTGCATGGCTCTTATAGCGAATGTGCAATTTTTATGTCAATACTGAATCCTTCCGAGTTTTGGGCAGTCGGACGGAGAAAAGGGAAGATTTCTGTCCGGGATTCACGGTCACGGTGAGCGCCAAATGCCCCGATTGGCCCTTCCTCATTCCTATTTAGGCTCACCCCTAGCGATTTAGGACGGGCTCCGTTCCTGGTTGTCCCGAGGCTCCGGCGGGGCAGTGAGCGAATCACAGACAGTATCAAGCAGAGAGACACCGATGCCTACACGAGGCAAGAGCAGCCCGAGAACATCAACGGTCCTACGCCTCGCCAAGAGAATTTAACCTCCATTCACTGCAGCTCGAAGTTGGCACGTGATCCGGACGCCCTGCTGGGAAGAAGAAGCTTTCAGTTTCGGAAAACTTTCCTTTGACCACACCCGAATCCACGCCATCGACGCCATCGATGTTGCCCGCTTCTTGTTTCCTCCCGAAACTCACCATTGATCGCCTCACAGCATATTCGGCCTTCGAAGATGCCACTCCCACCCTATGTCGTCGGCCCCGCTGTGGGCTACAGTCACACACACACCGTCATCCTCCTGCACGGCCTCGGTAGCAATGCAAAAGAATTTGCATCGGAATTCTTCGAAAGTGAGGCCTCAGGGACCGAAATAGACCGCACTCTCCCAGCGCTCTTTCCCACCATCAAATGGGTGTTCCCGCAGGCGAGGTGGAGGGTGGTCCGATCTGAGCAGTTCGGCGACAGGGCAGCATGGTTCGAAATGACCTCGACCGACGACCCGCAGGAGAATGGATCTTTGCAGATGCCAGGATTGAGATCGAGCTTTTATTACCTGACGAGCGAGATCAAAAACGAAGAGAAGTCAGTCCCGAGGAGCCGGATATTCCTCGGCGGAATCAGCCAGGGATTTGCAACGTAAGATGCACGAAGGGGCGATTGCCTCGGCTCGCTGACATATTTTAGGGCACTGAACGTATTCTTCGTCGATGGCAATGGGGGGTTTGCGGGTGTCTGTGGGTTTTGCAGCTGGCTACCACTCGTCAGCGCTATCACCAGTAAGGAACCCCAAGAGCTTTCAAGAGGTCTCACCACAACGCCTATTTTTCTGGAGCATTCTCGAGACGACTCGATCATCTGTATCAAGAACGGCATACGCATGCGCGATATGCTGAAAGAGCTCGGGTTTGGGGTTGAATGGAAGGAATACGAAGATGGAGATCATTGGATCAATGAGCCACAGGGCGTGGACGACTTTGCTGGGTTTTTGCAACGGGCTATGCGTTAAAGTCTCAACTGAGCTTTTGGCTTGGGCAATCAACACCGTATTGAAATTTCAGGAGCGCCCCAATCGAAACGAATGTGGCCTATGGCAGAGTTGTCATCGGAAACCTAGCAATGGCCCTGATGGCAGCTGCGCAATCGTTGGATCAGAACATGCAGTCAACGCCGAAAACTTGCGGCTGACTTTTCGCTAACCTACCTATGATAATCCGAGGGGTGCACTGGGCCCATGTCGTGTAACCCACTGCAAGATGGTGATGCGACCCGTTCAAATGAACAGCGAGTCAGCAGGCGCATCCTCGGCTGGGGGGAGCGAGCCAGGCGGCGGTTCAGCGAAACTAGACCAGACGGGGATTCTAGAGGAGGCTGGTTCTGACGGACAGCTCAAGGCCCAGACGCCGGTTCAAAATAGTGCCGACAGGTCACCTGCGCTTGGTGGTCCAGAAGGAGAAACGCCCCCTTATGATGAACCCAGGACCCACCGTCTACGGGGGAGCCCATCACCATTCAAGAAGCCAACAAATCCCAACTGCCTCGCTGGATTCGCGGCATATTCTCCGGGGGCTGGATCAAGGTCCCGCCCCCTCGATGGGATAACAACACTCGCCTAGAGGCGTATATGTTGGAAGAAGGCAGTGCCCGCGGGTTTCAACTGCATTTCTCGCCTGATGAAATCACCCGGAGCTTCCAGCGCTTGACGAAAGACAACAACTCCACAGTTTTGGACGCTTATACAGGCCTGCACCCACAACGACAAGCGCATCTTAGTTCCGTCTTACTCTTTGTGAAGCAGCGTGACGGCCTCGAGAGATATGTGGTAGGTATTGTTGTGCAGCCCGAGCGCGGGTACGGCGCCGACCCAGCAGTCGTCTTTTATGTTTCTGTCGGAGACAAAGAGGTTGAACCCGTCTATATCATCGACCAGCAGCATGTCACCTAAGGCCCCCCATTTTGAAAAAACTTACTGACATCCCTCCCAGCGGCCGTCGCCTCCGTATTCCCTACGAGCACTGCCGCACATTTGATGTAAACCCCTTTTCTCCCTTCTCCTTCAACCTTACCTATACCCCACCACTGACACAGCCCAGCGCCTTTCTAAATCCCTCTCTCGCGGAAACGTGTATTCCTATTGCTTGGGACTGCCTCGATCTCACCCTCGACGGCTGTGTCATCCCTGGCCGCATCTGGGAATCCACCATCAAGCCCGGCATAACAATCGAGATCCGCCACCCGCAGACCGTTTATAGGTCCTACTCTGTTCGCGATCCCCCGCTGGGAAGCCTCCCCCCTGGATTCGGACTCCCAGCGCCGACTCCGGCTTCGCGTCCTACTCCACCGCTGCCGCCGATGCCGATGCCAAGATCAGGGAAGGACAAGGGCGTGTTGAGGTGGATGGCGAATAAGAAGGGGATGAAGGGTGGGAAGAGGAGTGTGAGTAGTAGTAACAGTAGCAGTGACGAGTCTGAGGAGGAGGGGGAGTGGCTAGGGAGCGAGATGAAGAGGCTTGGGCTGTGGAGGGATTAGAAGGCGGAGGTAGAGAAGGCGGAAATAAAGCCCGAGGAGATGTTGAAGAGGTGGACGAATGCGCCGGACGCGGTGCTGGATTTTGGGTGGCCGAGCGATGGTGAGAGTGGCGATGATGGCGATAGTACGGATACGGATTGGGATTGATGTTTCCTTTGGGTATACTCCGTGGTGGGTGGTGGTGATACACATAAGTTCTCATCCGTCCAATAGGGTGTCCCAGACACGCAGATACCCGTGCTTTTCAATAGAATCTGTGCTTCCCAACCTTCAAAACAACTGAACCCAACTCAAATCCGCCTCCCCAAACACCGCACCCCCTACTCTTTCCCCCCAAACCGCCTCGGAATCCCCTCCACCGCCTTCCACCCCACCATCCGAAAATTAACCCCCATCTTCGACCCCTTCCCCTCCCACTTCCCCGCCGCCATCCAAACAACAACACATCCACAGTGGCTGCACCGCTTGAACGCAATATCCCCTTCACTGTCCTCATCCGAGCGGATGTATGCCTCGACCGTAGCGCCGTCTGATTCGGTGATCGTTACCTCTTCAGGCGGGAAGTACCCCCAGAGGACGCCGTATTTGTAACACACGGTGCAGTGGCATTCGTTGAGGGTGGGGGGCTTAGAGGGGTAGGAGACGGTGATGCGGGCGCAGTGGCAGGTGAGTTTGAGGGGGAAGGGGGTGTCGGTTGGTGGTGAGGGGTTGGATTGGGAGGCCATTGTAAGGGAGTTTGCGTGTGGGTAGATTTGGGGGTGTTGTTGGAGTTGAGAGTCTGCAGTGGATTTGGAGGATCAGTTCGTGGATGTTGTGTTGGTTGCTGGGATGACAGGGTTTTGAGAGAGGCGGGGCTTTTGTAGGAGGAAATGGTCTTTAGGTAATTGGTCAGCGCGGTAAGCACCTCCCCATTTGTGCAACCAACTGCACATTTGTGGTATTGATATGCGGGGATGACGTTTTGGAACATTTCGAGTCACAGTGCTGCATCGTCCAGACGGGATGCATGCCCGTCAGACGGAGCTATACGTGTCCGAGCCAGAAGAAAATCAAGGAACAGCCACGAGTCCGGCGATGATCTGGAGTTATTGTCATTGATGACTTGCATCATAAGAGCTATAGCCGAAACCTCAACATTTATCACAACACAGAACCTGTCCTCAATTTGATTGACACAAAAGGCGCACACAGTGCCGAGAAGTCCCCCCCTATAAGATGACTCAAATATCCAGGCCCTCTGTGATACGCATAACATTCTTGATGTCACTGTAGGAGATCCCATGACCAGCACGTTTCGCCATGATTCGCGCCGTCTTGGTGATATTCTTGATCTTGCGCCCATTGATGTTGATGTCGCCCAGACTGTCACACTCTTCCTCGGTGACAGTTGAGTTTTCTTCTCGGCTCAAGAATGTTTTCCAGATCTTCACGCGCGACTCCTTGTCGAGCTCTGGATACCGGATCGTGAGGTGAATTCTGGAGTTGACAGCCGGATCCAACACCTTCTCACGGTTGGTGGTGAGGAACAACAGCGATAGGTAGTACTCGAGCTCGCGGAGGAACTGAGAGACAACGTGATTACGCTCAGGGGTGTTGTCTTTGCGCTCCTCGAGGTACATATCGCACTCGTCAATGAGGAGAACAGCGTTCCAGCGTGCAGCTTGCGAGAAAGTCGTGCTCAACTCGTCATCGATATTTCTGTCGTCTCGCACAGGAATGGGCTGGCCCGGCACGGCGTGGGCGGTTTGGTTGACCACGGCCCTAGTGAGTTGCGATAGCTCCATTTTAACCAGCGGTGCGTTGATCTTTTCAGCAACTGAAATTTCAAGAGTTAGGATGAGTATGTTCGCCGCGGTGGCTCATTTGAGGTACGTACCCGACTCCGCCGTCATGGTCTTGCCGACACCAGGACCGCCGGCGAGTAGGATGACAAGTCCGCCACCTAGAACAGTCAGTAGAGCATCTTCCAAAGGTTGGTTTCAATGTTCGGTTGCATGCAAGAGCCAGCAGGACATTGCGGCGGCTCAAAAGACCATGGCCGATCTTGACGTGCAACTAAAGAATGTTGTGGCTCAGCTCGACGCCGTTCGACCGGCGGCCAGGGAATTATTATTAGTGATAAATGATAGGTGAGGATAGGTGCCCGGGTGGGTAATGATAGGTGATGGTGATGGGGACGAGATCCTTCAATTGCTGTCAGCACTGTATTCGTGGGTGATGCTGGGGGATACATGTAGAGTAAACTTACATTCCTCCATGTCGTCGTCTGAATCTGGGACAAAGGCCCGTTTCCGGACCTCTGGGAGAAGCCCCAGGCGCTTCATCGTGCGATCTTCTTTGGCCTCGGCCGCCTTTCTTCGCGTGGCTATGGCTTCGCGGTCCTGCATCAATGCACAGGTTAGGTCAGGTAAGGTATTCCTGAGACATTCAGTATGCGTCTGCGCTGACCCGATGTTGTTTACTGGCTAAATGCATCCTGAGGCCGGACTTCAACTTAAAACCCTGGCCGTGGCATTCGCGGGCACGGCAGACGTAAGGAGATTTCGAGTCGTGGTACATATCCCAAACAATCTCAGTGTTTGGTAGGTGTTCATATAAATGGGCGGAGCCCCGCTTCAATGCTGCGATTGCAGCACGAGCACGAATTTTGGCGAAAGCATCTTCCACCTCGGCGTCTGTAATTTGATCTGCAATTAGCTTCAATTCAGGTGAAAGTTCCAATGAAACAGAATTCTTGAAGTGCACGGCCTCCTGTTTCCTGGGGGCAGTCTGAATTGGCGGTGATGACTGGGCGGGGGGAAGGCAGTATAAATGCAGTAGGGGAAGACGAAATACAGCCCGGCGATTGTGTCGGCGATTGTGACTGGGTGGAGGGGAAGGAAGACGAAATTGAGGCCGAGCAGTGTTCACATACCGGGCACGGGCGCATTGACTCCCTCGCGGGAGTCCGTGGTGGTGGTCGTGGCGGCATCACCGGAAGAGGCCATTCTGTCAGGTGCTTTCGTCCGATATTGAGATGAATATAAAAAGATGAATTATTGTACCTGATTCAGACTGGTGATGGGAACTTCGGATGAGAAGTTGCCCGAGGTGAGAAGAGATTAAACAGAGGTATTTCACTGCTGCTTCCCAACATCGGTAGGTACTTCACTGCTCCTTCCCAACTTAGGTACCTACTCAACGGTCACGTCCCGTCACGTCCATTTTGACGCGTCGACGTGTAATAAATGTTTCCCGACATGGACGGTCTTGTCATTCCGGTAATGCAATTATCTTCCTCCCAGGGAAGGTACATGTATGTCCAGTGGTTGTGCTGAATATGAATTTACCTTGTAATATGGCGGTGTGCGTGTGCTGCCATCCAAGTCATGAAACTGTTAGGACTTGGAATCCACGCCGCCCAGATACGAGTGACTATTCTAAGAGAGTTCCCCCACGCTGGATTTCAGTCTGAACTACTGGTGAGGATTTGAGCGCGGTTTGCTGCTGGCGTCATGGAATCCTTACGGTCCGGCAGAACCCCGAGCGGTGAGCAAACACGTCGGGCAGTCATATGATCGGATTCACCGGTCTGCTAGCAGGCGTTGGTCAAACGGGGCCAGGTTTGATTGGTGACACGAAAGCTCGAAAGAGTTCGGATTACAACGCATTTGGGGAACCAGGTGTAGGGAGGCGGGCTTGGTAGGTACCTTAAGCAAACACTCGCAGTTGACGCTCTTGACACGCTCTAGGTGATGCCTGATCCAAACTTATCCTGTTTGCACACCCGACACATGACCACGCTCTTGGGATGAACCTGTGCCCGAGTGGAACACATGCCAGCGGTCAGAGCCCACTCAATTGTCTATATAATAACCGTTCCTCGCCCTTCCTCTCTCCCTCACTCTCTCTCTTCCCTTCTTCACCAGCTTTCTGTGGGCGAACTTGTTTCGAGCCAGCCAACAACCCTCATTCTGAGCGCTCCCTACCACCCAAGCAAAGCCTACCCTCGATTTCACACCGACGCTCCCTTCACCATGGCCGAAGCCAGCGAGAAGCAACTGTTGGGCTTCGTGCCCGACCCTGCCAACGTCGCCAACAGGAACGTCACGGAATGGCGGGCGATTGAGATGAGCTGCGATTTCCAGGTCCCCCAAAATGACAGTATGTCGCCCCTATGTCTCAGTGTGCACTGAAATATGGCTGACGTTTCTTTCACCGTATAGTAGTCGTTTACCCTTCAGAGTTGGGGTCCGAACCGCTCGTGCTCCAGGCATACCAGCAAGGCTTTGCGATCAACCCTCACCGGGCTCGCAAAAACACCTGGTTGACACAGTTCTTCCACGATGGAAAAGCATTCGTGGATGAGTACATCCCAAAGGCTGCCTAGCTGTCTTACTTGCGTCTCTAACAATTCAATTACAGTCTATTGCCCCGCAGAGAGGCTTCATTTCGGCGAAAATTACCGCCCGCTGCCAGTGAAACTGGACGAGTTGGCTGAGAACAAGGATACTTCGGCCGGGCTACAGCTGCAACGCCCGACCCTAGAGTGGAGCGAGCAAGGGAGCCGTTCCAGCGCTATATCAAGCGACTCTGGCTGGAGATTCGCGAAAACAGACAACAGCTGGCCAATTTGGGTCTTTCAACTGAGGTCGCGGAGGGAATGTTCTCTGAGGAGACATTTGTTCCTTCAGTGGACAAGATTTGCAATGGTGAGTGTTCACTTCCATTTAGATCCCTTCATGTCCGTGACATTTGCGCTAACCACCTCCAGCATTCCACAAGAAGTTCCGTCTTGCTCTTCAGGACGAGAACATGTCAATGAAGAGTCTCGTGAAGACGTGCAAGCATCAAGACTCGATGTGGCCAGGCGACGGCAAAGATGTTGTATATGCCAGAGTCTACACTCAAATCGACGGTGATCCCGACAAGCGTGCAATCTATGTTGGTTGGACCAGGGGCATACAGAGTCGCGATCGGACTCACATGACTGACATGAAGCGATATTTCCCGTCAGTCGAAGGCAAACCCAACCACTACGACATCGCCAAGCGAAGCACAGGTCGTCATTATATCCTGATCCTGGTTCACGCGCCTCTTGGGTCACTGAATCGGGATACGCCCATGGTCAGCCGGATGATCGAACAAACCTGCATCTTGATGCTGAAAAGCTATACGCCATGGATAGCCGGCGATGCTAGGAATACTGATCTCGGCAAATTAGCCGGTAAAGCGGTCATGGGGCCCAAAGCTCGGCTCTTAAGCCAGATCGAACGCAAAGTCCGCAACTTCGATACTGGCTTTCAGCCTTACTGGGAGGCTTATGGCTGCAACTTGGATAGTCCATTATAGAGTTTTTTATTCGACAAGCAAACAAATATGGACCCAAGCAAAGTAGGCCTCGTCATTGCTACCCCTTTTCCCGGCACGCTCACTCCTCATATGACAACCTTCAGATCCGCCCATTGGTTCGGGGTCCTAAATAAGGCTGGGCAACACGCGCACCGGACGAAGACCTGTTTTCGAGGGCCTAGCACAGCGGCTGATGGCACTGCCTCAACCATACGCCGCTTCAGAATGAGTGTCCCAGAGAATCTATCCCGCAAGATTGTTGCTTCGATCTGCAAGGAGCACATGCGGACAGGGAAGGGGTTTAATGCCATTCTGGCATTCGAGGTCATGGAAGATGGCCCACACAGTCGCCCATTCGTGTCGTTCACCTCATTCGGACCATACGAGGACTTCTCCGCCCCTAACTGTCTGGGTGTCAGGATCGAGTGGCTAACTTCTGAGGGGAAATGGAAGACTGCGCCTATTGTTTACAGCGAGATGGGCCTACAGAGAATATGGTCACCTATGTCGCTGCATGGTGATGCGAGCAAGCTCATGTGGGCCTGGCACAATGTCGCGGGCCTTATTCAGATGCTGCGGGATCAGACTTGCCCCAACGCTCGACTTGGTGGGTTTCAGCGATTGTGGTCAAAAGGCTGCCTCCCCATGATCCAAACACTCGAAATCGACCACTTGAAGCAGACGGTAACATGGGAACCTCGCTCTGAGCCAGAGGAAGTGCCCGCGCCAGTTGAAGCGACGCGAAAGCACAACGATGAATGGATGGCGACTTGGCTTATGAGCCCTGTCAACGACTTACTCCAGTTCACCTTCCCCGGGATGCATCCGGGAGCTCCCATTTTCTCCATCGACATGCTCAGCGCGCAGCTTGCCAACAGAGAGGGAGGGCAGGAGTGCGACTCATGCATCCTGAAGAGGCGACTTAGGCGGATGACGACGAAAATTCCACAATGTAGCTGGAATGCAACCAATCAGCAGTGTCTTCAGTGTGCTGCTTTACACCGAAGCTGCACGTTCACGCCACTTACCGCACTTATCGAGGGCTGGGTTGGTAAAAGCCCGTATACGGAAGAGGATATTCTCCGAATTGAGAATAAGCTGATGCTTAAGACCCCTGGAGCTGGGCCTTTTGTGAGGTGGGTGAACTGGAAGGCCACTTCGAAAGAGGAGGATGAGAACGACTTCGAGATCCCCCCGCCATTTGGATGGGAGGAATTGTTGTTCTTCGTCTCGCAAGATGACGAAGAGGGCAGCGCTGAGGATAGTGAGAGCAATGATAGCGACTCGGAGTAATCAGGTAGATTTCCTCTTGCAGTCAATTCTGTTAGCACTAATATCACATGCGATGTTCTTATAAATGGCGTGCTCCCCCCACGCAGCACGCGCACTGCTTGGGTCCCTCGTACAGGTCCTGGACCAGCCGCTGGCGGTCCTTGTCGCTGATGCGCACATCGTCCTCGGAGCGAATGGCGTCGGCGAGACGTTCGATCACCGAGAACGGCTCGTCGCCGGATGCGAGCAGGTCGCCGATGCTGTTTTCTGTTGCCATATTGGGAGGCTGAATGGGAGCAGAGGTGCCGAGACCGTAGGCGTTGAGGTCCACGGCGGGCCCCTTGCTCCCTTTTATGTCACAGTTCTTAGTCTCAAGGCCAGGTGATGCTGGCCTGGTTCCCTGGCTCACTGCCCCGACCGGGGCGGTGCCATCCGATCATAGACCGGCTCGATTGGCTGTCGCTGAGGACAGTCGATACAGTGTGTCGGACATGAACCTGATTTGCCCGACGGCTGCATCGTGCAGGCAGCCGCAAGGCAACCATGCGCGCTGGGGCCAATAATCGCAGCGCTGAAAACGGTGCGGAGAAACGCGCCCGCAGCTGGTGGTACGGGCCATGACTCTGACGAACCGGACGAAAATGCGGAGACAGGACCTGGGGCAGTGCAGCATTCCCAACGAGTGGACGGCAACGGCCCAGAGCGACACCCCCAGTGCGGAACCGCGGTTTTGTCATCCGCAACTGCCGACGGTGAGGTGCTCCGCATGGGGCCGATGCGACGCTGGGCCGGGACCGGCGCACCGGAAGTCAATGCAGCCAAACGTGAAGTCGGCTTGTTGAAGATTCTTTGATAATTTTCGCAAAGATTCTTGCAGTCAGATCCAGACCTGGAAAGCCCCAATTGAGTGTGCAATTGCAACATGTCTGACCCTTTTGGAAGGAGCGCTCAACCAGATGCCCCGCCCACTGAGCTGGGACGCCTGCGCATCCTGTCGTCGACGTCTGGGCTCCGCGTCTCCCCTTTGGCGCTGGGAGGAGGTAACCTTGGTCAAGCGTGGGAAAAGGCATGGGGTGTCATGACCAAGGAGCGCGCTTTTGAACTGCTCGACGCGTATTTCGACGTGAGTACCGTATCCTTTTGTCTCTCTTTTGCCGACTCATCTTGTGCTCCATTATGCAATGGTCGCACTGCAGCAGCTGACATTTCACACAGGCGGGCGGCAATTTCATCGACACCTCCAATTCGTACCAGAACGGCGAGTCTGAAGCCTGGATCGGCGAATGGATGACCCAGCGCGACGGCGGCATCCGCGACCAAGTCGTCCTCGCCACCAAATACACGGCCGATTGCCAGCTCGTGGCCGCTGGCGAGGGCAAGAAAGGCCGCACGGCAAACTCGGGCGGAAACCACAGACGCAGTTTGCATATGAGCGTGCGCGACTCGCTGCGCAGACTGCAGACCGACTACATTGACATCTTGTACGTGCATTGGTGGGACTACACGACATCTATCGAAGAGGTCATGGACTCGCTTCACGCCCTTGTCTTGCATGGGAAGGTGCTGTATCTTGGAATAAGCGACGCGCCCGCCTGGGTTGCCAGTGCGGCGAACATGTACGCCAAAGCCCACGGGAGGACACAGTTCAGCGTCTATTCTGGCCGGTGGAATGTCCTCGCTCGTGACTTTGAGCGAGACATACTCCCCATGGCCCGCAGTTTCGGAATGGCGCTTGCCCCGTGGGGAGTCCTGGGCGCTGGACGGTGGCAAACTGCGAAGGAAATCGAAGACAGAAAGAAGGAAGGGGATTCCCTGCGTCCGCTACTAGGCTCGTCTCAGTCTCCTGAAGAAGTCGAAATCAGCGAGGCGCTGTCCAAGGTTGCGTCAGAGCACGGAACGGACTCGATAGCAAGGATCGCGCTAGCTTACGTCTTCAAGAAGGCGGCGCAGCACGGCATCTACAACGTGTTCCCTGTCGTAGGGGGGAGAAGGGTTGAGCAGCTGCACAGCAACATTGAAGGCCTGGACATCAACCTCACCGACGAACAGATGGATTTCCTCGAGAGCCTAAGACCATTCGATATCGGCTTCCCTGCTAACTTCGTTGGCGGCGACCCCAACGTCACAGGCGTTGCCCAGCCCCTGACCGGGAGGGATGCATATCTGACGTTTCCAGGGGCTTCAAAGATTTTGGCTAAGTAGCTGCCGACTTGAGTCTAGGAGCGGTATCAACCTCGTGAGACAGCTTTCAGCTCTTACAAAGATTACGGGGAAATAACAGCCGCCTTTGCCAACCGCCATTCTTCTATAGTCTAGTCAAGTCCTTCAACAGGTAACTTTTACAATGCAACGTCACGTTCTTGGGGTTCTCGCTGCCTCCATCGCAGGCAATCTTCAGCTCCAAGACGAATCGAATCAACCGAACCAATTGAGGGAGAACCCGCGACAACTTTTGCCAAGCAAAACGTTCCTCAGATCTCTGCAGTGTCAAGACTGGTGTCTGGGCACATCGGTAAAAGCCACGAGCCGCCAGGGTCCTTCCTGGCGATTTTCCCGGTCACATGTCATACGCCGAGACCGAACGCAGCCCGTGCAGTCGGCAGATTGGCAATGCCAGTTGTCGCACAGTTTGCCGACTTACCGACCTGCCGCAATAGTCGTGGCCTTAAACTACGGTGAGGACAGGAAGAAGGTTTCAGAAACCGACTGTTGAGGCTCTGGCTGTACCAACACGGTAGCGAATTCCAATTCCAGCACTTAAAAGGAACCATACCCCATATTCGGCCGGCTCCCGGAGAGGCCCTGATCCCAGCGAACCATTCAACTCGGCGATTGTGCGAATCCAATCGCATGGGCAGCCAAATCCGGATCCCTTAACCACTGGGACGGCTTTGGGCGTTGATGGCCAGATCTGCGCACGTCCCTGGGAAAGGTGTCAAAGTCTCAGGACCGAAGAGGGACGCATGCCGGTTGGGAAGCTCACGGTTGCTATTGCGTCGGGCACGGGCTGGGGGTAAAACCAGGTTCTAACTACCGTCCGTGCGCTATCTCAGGGGCTGCTCGTCGAGGAACTCCCACTTCAAATTGATTGTCTACTGCGGCTCGGGGCTTTTGCCAGTTATCGGTTATGGAGGGCTCGGGCATATTTCACACTATATCAATCTTGGAAAGAGGAATTGGGCCACTTAGTTGACGCGGAGCAGATGAGAGATGGTGATAAGTGCTGGTGGTGGCATCCCGTGCTGCCACATGCGCTCCCTGTCGCCAATAAGCCTCCACCAACAACACCCCAGACCGAGAGGCTGATGGCTTTGAAACGCAATCCATACATAGCCAATTGTCCATGCCGTGTGGTGCACACCATTGGAATTGGGGTTTTGGATGTTTGGATGTGGGTCAGGGGCCCTGGGAGCAGTTCCTCAGAGCTCGAGCCCCATGTGGGAAACATCGCCAATCAAGGTGATTTGCGATCCGAAACGCACATCACTGGGGCAGTTGAGCGTACTCCTTGAGATCGACGACATATTTATATGTCTTGGCCAAGATCCTCCGGCTCCTGGCTTTGATCTTGATCCCCTGTTGCCCATATCACCACCTCTCCTGTCGTGCGAATATCTACCGTCAAATGCTACCTGCGTAGTACTCGAAGTCGAGTGCGCAAATCAACAACATCAATACCAACATGGCCAACATGATCATAAACCCAGCGCTGAACGGCCAGTCCCGGTTCGGCGAAATCGTCATCATCCTCTCCGTCTTCTCCATCATCTCCACTGTCGCCGTGGGCATGCGATGCTACGCCCGGCTCTTCATCCTCCGCTGCTTCGGTCGTGATGACGGTGTCATGGTCGCCGCACAGGTTCTCACCCTAGCCTCCGCCATCGCCATCGGCCTAGGTACTTTCTCCCTCTCTCACACCAACCACCACCCCACACTAACCCCCTACCAGAAGCCAAATACGGCCTCGGCCACCACACCTGGATGGTCCCACCCTCAAACCTCGTTCCCTACATGAAGTCCTTCTACGCCTCCATCGTAGTCTACAACATCGCCGTCTGCCTCACCAAAGTCTCCATACTCCTGCAATACAAGCGCCTCTTCTCCAATCCCATCATGCAGCGCATCACCCTCTTTAGCCTATGCTTCCTCGTCGCGTGGGCCGTCGCCCTCGCCTTCCTGCTCACGCTCATCTGCCAGCCCGTCGCCGCCTTCTGGGACACCTCCATCAACGGGAAGTGTCTCGATGCGCCGACGATTTGGTACATCATGGCGGGCGTCAACCTCGTCAGCGACTTTACTATTCTTACGCTGCCGATGCCAGTGATCAAGTCTCTGCAGCTGCCTAAGCGGCAGAAGATCATGCTCGCTGCGGTGTTTTGCCTCGGGTTCTTCCCCTGCGCGGTGTCGATTTATCGCATCAAGACCCTCCGGACGGCGATCGACACCCCGGATCCGATGTACGACAACGTCGATGCTGCGACTTGGTCGTTCCTTGAGCTCACTACCGGAGTTTTGGCAGCCTGCTTACCAACGCTTCGTCCTATCTTCATTGCCATCATGCCGCGTCTCTTCGGCGCATCCTCCGCCGTGCGCTCTCGAGCCGGCCACTCAACGGTCGGTCGTGACGCAAGGGGCGCGAAGCCATATGTCTCGCAGAATGCGGGGAATTCGTTCAAGATCAAGGAGATGGATTTAGGGAGCGAGGTGGGCAGTGGGCTTCGCGGGGGGAGTAGTAGCGGGGAGGAGGATATTGAGTTTGGGGCACTGAAGGGGGCTAGCCGCGGGCCGAAGGTGGCGGCGGGGTATAGTGTTAGTGTTGTTGCGGCGGAGGAGGGGAGGCGGGATAATGGGGATGGCGGGCTTGGAAGGGGGATTCGGACGACGACGGTGGTGACGCAGCAGGTTTCAAGGGGCGGGAGAGGCTTTGGGTATGGGAGGCGATAAGGAGTATTACCTTCCTTTGCAATGAGTTCGTTGGGATAATGTGTTATGATTGGGAAGTTGGCTTTTAGGATTGGAGTTCCAATAGGTTGGTTGCGCGGGACGGAATGATCGGAGTAACGATACCCTAATGAGAAATCTCATTTTTATATGTACGAAGACTCAGGTCGAAAGAAAAGGTCTCATATCTCCGTGCGAAAACAGGTTCTTGGAATCCTCACACGGCCCTGTGTTGTAATTGTAACGACTGGACTTACCACATTACAGGCCTTCCCAGCATTTAAGGAGGCCTTCCCGGAATGCAGCAACGCCTTTTCAAAATACAGCAAGGTCTTTTAAAATGTAAGCAGAGCTTTACAGAATCTAAGATGGCCTACCACAACTAAAACCATAGATGGCATTAACAGTAAGCCATATTTCGCACTAGCTAAGGGCACCCTTTCTTCTGGCCCGAGCCTTCGTACTTATATTGCTATGAGCAGCACACGAACTTCACCTTCTACTTGTACCTGATTTCTATTGCTTCTACAATTGGTTCTGACGTTTCTAAAGGAGCATAATAGAAACTATGAGATATAGGCTAGTAATACTTAAGGGCTTATCAACGGTAACTCCGCGCCGGCTGCTTTCTTATTCTCCCACTTCTTCTTAATGGGGCCATAGCTGGCGGTTGAACAACAGGTGGTTGTTGGGCAGGAGGCTGCTGGACAGGAGCTGGCGGTTGCATTGGTGGCTGCTGCTGGATGGGGGCTTGTTGCTGGACTGGACCAGCTGTTCTCCGAGCTTGCCTCTGGGAAGGTCCTGGCCCTGGGCGCGGAGCTTTTGGTTGGACTAGTACCGTGCTTGAGCCTCGAGCCTGGCTTGCAGAACGTCTCGGCCTCGGGTGCGGAGCTATTTGTGGGGTTCGGGTCCTTGAACGTGGAGCTCGGTGTTCGGAACTTCTCGAACCGGGACGAGCAACCGTACTAGTCGGGTTCGGTTGAGGCTGTGGTGGATGACTAGGGACCGGATTATTCCTAGATCTATTACGCACGTTGCCTGGGAACCTCGGCCTCATAGATTGCCTTGGCTGGCCCCCATACTCATCATCGTCATCTTCTTCTTCGTCCCGATGTATCCGCTGTTTGCGCCGCGGTTCCAACACCCCCTTTGCCTTCTTGGATCGCCTTGGCTGGCCCTCGTCCTCATCATCATCCTCTTCCTCATCCACACGCGCCCGCTTGTTGGGCCGAATTTGACCTACCGGCTGCCCACCAAACGGACGCTGACCAGAGGTCCCACCGCGCCCGCGTGAAGACTCACCCGGTAAAGGCCCTCCTCTTGAAGCCGAGGTCCTATGTCCCGGGCGTGGCGATGACGATGGCGTCGGCAAAACGGGGGCCACAGCGGACCCCCGTTGCGCACTGAGTTGTCTCCTTCGGTGCTGTATCGGGGGTTGCAGGTCCTCTTGGCTGTCGCTGTCGCTGTCACTTTCCTCTACCTCACTGATGGATTTGGGGGATTGTGATGGTATCGAGGTCGATCGCCGCGGAATTCCCTCTGTTGGCAGTGTCGCGGCTCCGCGGCCACGGTGGGCATAGGGATTCGCGGGATTACTTGTCGGAGTACGTACTAGAGGAGTAAGGTTTGTCGCCAAATTTGAACTAGTTCTCTCTCTGGGACCCCTCGCCACCGTGATAGCTCCGCGGCCTCTTTCTTGCTGTCCGTGGAGCCCCCTCCCAGGGTCGTTCTGCCCTCTACCGTAATTCTCCCCTTGGGGTTGGTTCTGGGCGAGACCTTGGTTCTGCACGGCAGGTTGATTCAGAACACCCCTCCCACCCTGCATGGTATCGCGCTGCCGTCCGGTGCGGGCGCCTTCGTCCAGCCCGCTCCTGTCATTCTCCCCGATCGCTTGATTTCTCTCAATGCCTTCGCTTTGCTGGCCACACCTACAATTCCGACAGCACGTGCAATCTCTTCGCCCGTCCTCATCTTCAAACCGGATGTGTCTCCCACCTCCGAGGTTTATGCCCGACCCTTCTCCGCCTCTGCCTCCTCGCTCGGCCCCATTTCCGCTACCCCCTTGTGGGGGAGGAGGGGCCCGGGGAGGCAACCGTATACTTGCATTCGGTCTTGGATTTGGTCTTGGATTTGGATGCAGTGGAGGAAGAGAGGCGTCCCTCCCTCCGGTTCCGTAGCCTCCCCTCCCGCTGCGCTCCTGGAGAGGGGGTGGTGAAAGAACATCTTCATGTCGTGCACGTTGCTCCATCGGGGGTGTTTGGCTCTCAATATCGTCAAACTGAGCCTCATCATATGCCATCCCCATCAGATTGTGCAGAGACTTGACCACCTCCCTATATACTGCGTTGCCGTCCTCGGAAAAGTCGGCATTGTACTGGCACTTTTTTATTCTCCAGGAAGTGACATTGCCCCAGCTCAAAACCCCGAATCGAACGAATCCGACAGCGCTGAGGACGACATGCAGGCAGCTCAGCCAACTCTCAAAATCCCCCTCAGACACGGGCTGCTTTGGCAGGTCCTCAGGTTCAACTGGGTCAGGGATACCGTCGGTTGCGTCCCTGGTTGCCCCAGATCGCCGCAGGAAGCGGACGAACTCTGCCCTGGCCTCGGCGGGTGCTCGCCGTCTCCATTCCTGATCTTGGGGCAAGGGAAAGTGTGATTCCGACGTGCTATCAAGATACCATAGGTCTCCACTTGCCTTCCGGAAGATAAGTAGGGCGAAGTAATTCCATCCCGAGATGGCCGGATGGTGGCGATGCACGACATGTAGCGTGAAGATTGCTTTCCTGAAATTATGCACGTCCTGGCTCCTTTCTCCATACGCAGCGTTGTCTCGGATTCGGGAGTCTCCTAACCGGAACTGGGCCTGGGTGTGGACCGCCTGGGAGGCGCCCGCCAGTATGTTATACGGATGGGGAGCCACCCACCACTTTCCGCACTCAATCGGACCTTGAAACGCAGGGGGGATTCGCTGCACCCAGGCAAGCTCTCGGATCAGAAGATAATATAATTCAGTTGGCTGCAGCACTTGCCGGTCTCGAATACGACTCAATCCATTGTGACACCGAGACAGAGACATGAAAGTACCCAGCCGTGCCCCAAGATTCTGACCGTTAGCGCCTTGGGGGACGGCAAGTGTTTCGACCTGGTCGACAACGGGGTGGCGAACATTGTTATATCTTTTTCTGACAACGTCGAAATTTTCGGGTGATGGGAAACTTAGATCCAAACGCGACTCAGCAGTTCTAGAGTCGTTGTCCTCGAGTCGAATATTCCGTCCCTCGTATCGGTTGATGATGGTGTGATTTGGGAGCTCGAACCTCGTTGTGTACCACACTGGCATTGGACGAAACTCCTCGGCCACGCTTAGATGTGGAACAGCATTGTCCATGAGCATTGCTTGTGCCATTTTTTCAGTTTAGGATGAATCTTCGGGCCTTGGCAAGATGCGTAATGGGGTTGCGATACCAGCGGTGAACTGGCAAAGTTTGGCCGGTGATATCGCCGGGCATGGCGTTTGGGCCCTCATAAATGCTCTCGAACTGTCCATTTCGAGGCACTTCCTTTGCACCCGACAAAGACAACATTGTGGAGGGACGACGCATTTGGTGGCCTTTGTCCATTGTAAGAACCGTCACATTGAAGTTTGAGGGTGATGGCTCGACGCATGCGGCATCGGGTTGTTTATTTGTTGTATGTACTTGTTGAGCACAAAGCTTCGGTTGAATGCCTGGTCGAAGATCCTTGCTTGCCATGTGCTGGCTCGCCTGTCGCGGCAAAGTCGGTGGGCCAACCCTAACCCCGAATGACTCGCAAGGACCCTCAGGCAGCCTGGCCAATGGTGACGCGCTTCGTCATTGGCACCTGATACGGAGCAGGAGTCGCGTCTGCAAAATTTCATCATTTTTTTCGAGCCTTTGTCGCCTGCCTTGACATCTCCAATCCACCACTCTGCAATGCTCATCACCCGCATTCAGACCACACTTGGGCACGCCAACTCACGAGTTCTTTCTCTCTCTCTGCGCAATACCATCTATCGCGCTTTCCAAGGACCATCTGCACGCGAGACCACCCCCGTGCGAGTTCGTCACTTCACCCAGCTCAGCGCCCAACGCCAGCGCCTCCACAGCCTGCAGCGCTCCCCTCTCAATCCCCCCAGCAAGCGGTACCTCACAGCCGCTGCCACCCCAGACGCTGCCACCACAGACGCTGCCATCGCAGCCCCCGACCACACCATGGATACCATCAAGCCGGATAGCGCGACGTACGCGAGCATGGCAGGCCGCCTGCAGCCGCAGCTGCTCAAGGCCCTCGAGCAAATGAAGTACACTCACATGACGCCCGTGCAGGAGAAGGTCCTCGCCCTCCCTTTCACCGGCGATTCCTTGGTCCAGGCCAAGACCGGCACCGGCAAGACCATCGCCTTCCTGCTGCCCGTCCTCCAGACCCTCTTGACCGCCAAGAACCTGAAGCCCGGCCAAGTCAGCCTGCTCGTGCTGGCCCCGACACGCGAGCTTGCCCAGCAGATTGCCGACGAGTGCGACAAGCTGACCAGCCTGTGCACGCCGTCTCTCGAGTGCCATCTTGCCGTCGGAGGCAGCAAGCGCGCATTCCATCTCAACAGGTTCCTCAAGGGGAGCCCAACTATCCTGGTCGCTACCCCCGGCCGCCTCATCGACTACCTTTCCGACTCGGCTGTACAGGACAAGTTCGGCAACCTCCGCGCCCTCGTTCTGGATGAGGCCGATCGCATGCTTGACCAGGGATTCATGCCCGACCTGCTCAGGATCCTCAAGCAGCTCCCCTCCAAGACCAGCGCAGGCTGGCAGGGTATGTGCTTCAGCGCCACCATCCCGCCCGAGATCAACAAAGTCCTTCATCACGTCCTCTATCCCGGCCATGCCCGCGTCTCGACCATTGATGCGAACGAGACACCTACTGTGGACGCCATCCCGCAGTCAGTCATCCCTGTCGACTCCATCTACGATGTCCTGCCCACCCTTCACAACCTGCTGGCATGCGAGCGATTGGACAACCCTTCGCTCAAGGCCATCATCTTCAGCTCTACCGCCCGCCAGGCAGGTCTCATGTACAACATCTTCGGCTTCACCGGTGGTGCCGCACCTGGCAAACTGCCCGTCTACCAGATGCACTCCCGCATGGGGCAGGCGGCGCGGAACAGGACTGTCGAGGAGTTCAAGGCCGCCACGCACGGCCTGCTCTTCGCCTCGGACGTGGTCGGCCGTGGCATGGATTTCCCCGACATTGGTCTGGTCATCCAAATCGGCCTCACTACCGACAAGGACCAGTACGTCCATCGTGTTGGAAGAACCGGCCGTGCTGGCAAGAGCGGCCGTGCTGTCATGATCATGACGCCCGAGGATATGCCATTCGTTCGCAAGAACCCCCAGTTTCCCATCGAGACAGTGATCTCGTAAGTTTACCCCAAGAAGACAATGCCCGCGCAATGAAGCTAACGGATCCAAAGCCCACACCCCCAGGCAGCATCCATCCCGTCTGCGGAGATCATCCAGAAGTCCCTCGAGAAGGTCCCTGTGCAGACCAAGGAGCAGGCTTATGTCGCCTTCTTAGGCTTCACCAAAGCCCTCAAGAAGTTCCACGGGCTCGAGGCACCGGCCGTTGTCAGGCTCGCCAACCAGTTTTCCGAGTCGCTTGGGCTTGAGGAGCCCCCGGCTCTTGAGCCTTCGACAGTTGGCAAGATGGGGCTCAAGGGCGTGCCCGGCTTGACCATCAGGCGCGGCGCCAGCGGTGGTGGCGGCGGCAGAGGCGGCGGTGGTGGTGGCAGAGGTGGAGCTCGGGCTGGTCCTGGGGCTGGCGGCCGCAAGCAAGCGTTTGAGGATTCCACCCCTTCCAGCTCGGCTGCGGAGGGCAGGGGCAAGCTCCCAGTGGGTGAGCCCCGGCGCAAGCGGCCGAAGAGAGGTGGAAGGGGCTCTGACTAGATTTTCTTTCCTTTGTCTTGCTTTCTAGACGGTTCTGCTTTGAGTCTTGGGTGGCTTGGACGTACGTGACTGGATACCCCGGGGATTTTCGGATGTGGGCGAAGCATGCTGGCGCGCGCGGTGACGCGTCGGCACTCTGACCGTTGAGGTCCGGATTGTGGGTTATAGAGGCGCTTTCCTTTTAGAGATAGACTGGTGTCTGCAGGGCAGCGCGACCTTGAGCTTATTGTCATGATACCAGCTGCCAGTCTTGGCCAACGTAGAGTCCAGCATCCCATTAGCGGGGAATCTAGCATCAGAAATGCATTGTCTTTCGTCTATGTCATTCTACCATGCCAACTGCCAAGTGACTCGGACCATTCATGTTCTGTTTTGCATCGGCCTATGACCCGTAAACGTGCAAATGTTTGTTGATGCATGGAAATGAGGACGTATATAACTATTTATGTATTAGGTATTTACCTTGGAGTATGTATCTATCTATATATGTGAATACTGGTAGGCTTGTATACTCGAGTCATGCATCTATGCCCCGGGACTAATCCACTAACCCTAATTTGGGCGGTGTCGTCAGGATATATTGGTGCCTAAGGCGTGCCACTCGCAATTCTACAGTCAACCCTACTCGCGGTGGTGTCTATCACCAAGTCCAGTTTCTTCACCGAACATCACACAGGTAGGCTCCGAGATGCCTCACGTAACTTGAAACACCATTCATTCTCCCCAACCAGCCGTCCATCCATCCATCGCGTGACATCGCTTCACCACGAAAAATGACGTCAGTCAGAGCTCAGCTATCGAGACGATGATCATCTCATACGTTATCAAATGCGGGCTCATACACCTCCTTAAGCAAATAAAACGACGAAATTCGGCTTCTGACGATCCTGCCTGGCCAAACAGACGACGCAATTCGATGCGAGATCAATGTTCATTCCCTAGAGACACGCCCGAGCTTTGAAGCACTTTCGCACCATTGGGGAGACCCAACACCGACTGACGAGATGAGCGTAAATGGGTTCTCGATCAAAATTACCTACAAGCTGAGGGTTGCCATTCGGCATCTTCGTCTTCCCGGGGGCCCCCGAGTGTTTTAGACTGATCCGGTTTGCATCGACCAAAAGAACATCTCAGAACGCAACCATCAAATGCGCCTTATGAACAGGGTGTGTTCAACCGCCGAGACCGTCATCGTATGGCTTGGCGAGGCCACGCCTGAGAGTGATGTAGCCATAGACATTCTCAAGCAACACAGAGGCCGCCCTATTCCACGCGACAAACTCACCATGAAGGAGCTTTTCGACTCTCTCGTTACCCGTGTCGCGTGGTGGACTTGAGTTTGAGTTCTCCAGGAAGTGATACTTGGTAAATCAGAACCCATAATCGCATGCGGCCCGAGGAGAATAGGCTGGGACGATTTCATGACCGCGCTCGAATCCTTTGAGGAACAGTTTAACCATATTACCAGTGGTGATGATCCATATCGTGTCAGCATTGGTCAGCTAGCTCGGATACAACAACTGCGGGAAGCCGTCCAGTCAACCACTTCGAAGAACATTGGTTCAGCCGCCATCACTTTGCAGTTGAGCAAATGTTTCAATGCATCGGACCCTCGTGATAAGGGTCTATGGATGCCTTGGGATGATGTCTCCGGAGCTTTGCAATGAAATACAGCCGGATTACACCAAAACCATCAACGACGTTTATCTGGATGCCTCGAGATACCTCTGAGAGAAAGAATTGCTCCTCCCTTTCTTCTCCTCGTACTCGTTTGATTCAACCCCCCTCCCCACCCC
>Ga0247770_1000412_pt1 | contig 41680 bp, 27 predicted proteins | sample UWRJL136409B6_FD_179943 | JGI IMG/M metagenome (GOLD analysis project Ga0247770, IMG submission 179943) | Plant litter microbial communities from Arlington Agricultural Research Station in Wisconsin, United States - UWRJ-L136-409B-6 | ecosystem: Environmental > Terrestrial > Plant litter >... | reverse complement strand
TAAGTCAAGTGACCGGCTTTTGGAACACCCCTGCTTCTGGAACAGCCCCTGCGTCAGACCCCGCACAACACCACAAACTTCAATTGCCCACAACTTTATCAACTAGATAGCTACAAGAATACAGTCTTCAGTTCCAGAATCCTCTTCTTCTTCTCTTTCAGAAACTTCAAGGTCCTCTCTACCAGCTTCTCTCTGTGAACGACGGATTTCCTCAATCCCTGCGAACTGCGTGTTGGGGTCGACTTCAACCCTCCTTTTTTTCCGGCCTTTTGTACGTTCCAGGCTTTTTTCTGCAGCCTCCAATTGATGCATCGTATTTGCCAGTTAGAAAACAACATTATCAAAGGCTTTTGCAGTCTTACGTAAAAAAAGCCGGTCGCTGGCGGTCCGTTTTTGGCCGGCCAGAAAAACCTGCCCCTGAACACGGAAATCCTTCGGCTTTTTAGGGGTAAACCATAAAGGCCGGTCCTCCGAATTCTTGCCTAGAATGGGGTTATGGACCGCTTGAAGGCTTATGGAAACCGTAGCGGTTACCTGGCCAACGTTGCCATTGGAATTCTTAATAACGAGGCCGTTACTCAGGGGCTTCCTGAGGCTGACCGGCCAAAGGCCTGTAGCTTTCCAACCGGCTTTAATGTTGGATTCGGTCATTCCACAGACCCTGGCTTGCCGGTAGCATTCCAGAAAGGCCCTCTTTTCAGCAACAGTGCCTTCGTCGAAGCCAGAAACAACCTCGTTGTACCTAGCTCTATACCGGGCCTTCAATGGGCCGAAAACGGATAAATCCAGGGGCTGGAGAACGTGGGAGGTGTGGGCTGGTAAAAATAACAACTGTACGTTATTCGAAAAAGCCAGCCACATGAATTCTTCGGTGGTATGACTGCCGTGGCCATCTAAAATAAGGAGGCGTTTCTCCGAGGGGTTGGCTGGCCGAGTCTCCGGAAGAAAGATATTACGGAGCCAGGTAACGGCAGTGTTATCGTCAGACCAGCCGTTTTCGGTGGTTTTCCACTTCCAGCCCTTGAATGGCTGTAGATTGCGTGGATACCACTGTTGTTGAAGGTTTCCACCTTTGAAAATAACGACCGGGTTCAAATACCGGCCGTCAGCGGAGATACACTCGATAATTGAGGTCCAGATTCGGTCTCCTTGCTTCTTTTTCTGGAATTTCTTTCTTTCCTTAGACCCAATAACCAGGCCGTTATCTCCAATGCCAGAAGTAATGCCAGTTTCATCTATATTATACCGATTCTTAGCTGGAATAACCTCTACCCCTGGAAGCTTTAGGTAGTCAAACCAGGGCCGAATAACGGCCTCACAGGCTCGATCAGCACGGTTTGCGTGGATTCTCCGAGGTCTGATAGTGGTAATGGATGGATTTCTGGCCAAAAACCGGCTAGTCCAGCGTTTTCCAAGGGTCTCGTCGTCTCCGAGCATTCTTCTAGCCAGTCTCCGAATTTGGGCGTGGGTTGGAGGGTAACCAAGCGACCCCTGGAATAGAATCCATTCAGTTAAACGTTCTTCCATGGCCGGAGAGAGCCTTTGATTGATAATTTGGGCCTTGGAGGCTGGCTCGGAACCGCGAACCCGATTAAAGAGGGTGGTAGGGGGTATGCCATGGTTTTCAGCAGAGCTGCGGAGCAAGCCAGTTTCTGCATACTCCGCCAGCGCATTCTGCAAATCTGACTCCGTATATCGCTTCATTATTCAATTCTAAACCGAATGAAAAAGACAGGGAAAGGATTGAACTAGAATTGGTTGAGTTGTGGGCGATTTAAATAGGTGAGTTGGGTGGCGGGTGGTGAGTCACTGATGACAAATCTTGTTCCAAACCCATGGGTGTTCCAAAAGCCGATTACTTGACTTAAAGATATGCTTTCGAAAATGGTGTTCTCATCGCCAAGTTTTAGGCCAGTGTGAGCGCCCCTCGTTCTAACATCAAGACCAGGACATCTCGCAGACGCTGAAATACAGTTGGATCCGTGACGTCGCCCATCCGGAAGGCTTCCCAGGCGGCCTCACAGAGCTCGGGTCTAGACCCGTGATGCATGGATATAGTTGCACCGCCGTCAAGGAGGGCCCGGACCGCATCTGTGTGGAGATTTCGCGCAGCCTTCAACAATAGTGCCTCTTCTCCGTCAAATTCGACGTCTGATCCGAATTCGATGAGCAATCTGATAACTGCCCCAAGGCCCTTTTCCGCTGCAATACACAACGGGAACGGACCTAAAGCGGACCGACCCCGCTCGATACTGCCGCCACACGTGACAAGGTCTCTGATAAAAGCGTAGCGCTCCTGCTTCCATGCCTCTGAAGACTGGCGTTTCTCAGTCTACTCAGTGTAATCCGCTATGAGAGCCAGCTGAAGACAGGTCCGAGCTTCAGAATCAGGGTATTCATCCGCGTATGGGGGCGCAGAACTATGGCGGAACGGGACTGGAAATTGGCCATCGTCTGGCGGCAATTCGGCTGCGGGAGACGCGCCCAAGTGTAGAAACGCGCGGGCAGCAGCGAAATTTCCAAACAAGACGGCGCAAACGAAGGGAGTATTAGACAACCCATCATAATCCTTCATTAGAATGCCCATAGCAGAGAGTTGTTGGATGGCCGAGCAGACGACGTCGAAGTCGTTGTAAAGGGCAAGGGGTTTCACTGCGGACTCTCGGTCTACCGCGGCGAGTGCCGTAGCTTGGCTGTTGGTAAAGTCGCGCCCTTTTGAAGAAGAATCAAGGCCGTTGAGACGCGTTTTCTGTTCAGCATGTTAGAACCAAGGGCTGTGGACACAGCTAGCGGGCGCGGAATGCGTTGACGTACTTGCAGATGGCGAAGTGCAGGGGCTGCCAGTCGTACCGCAATTCGGATTGTATAGCGCTGTACTCCACGTACTCGTGCATGGGAGGGCAGTCGCAGGCTCGATAGGTGATTCCAGCAGAAACATCGGCCTTTTGATCGAGCAGATAGCGAACAACGTCATTGTGGCCGCCCATGCATGCCCGGTGCAACAAATCTCCCCAAATGCGGTCGTCCGAGCCGGGCATCGGCGTCCAGGAGGGTTCGTTCGCGGCTTGCCGGAGGTTTATGTCAACCAGCGCGTTTTGCATCAACTGCAGGCTGCCATGGTCGGCGGCCCATCTCAAAGCCGTTCTGTAGAAGCGCTTTAAGAGAGGCCGGGAGAGAATGTCGTGGCAAGTGCGGCTGCACCTCGCAAGCGCGTCCAGATCGCGGGGATGGGAGAGACAAGTAAATTCGGCCACGAGCAGAATCAACTCCGCGGGCAAAGATCTGAACGACGCCATTGCCGTCCAGTTACTGTGTGAGTTGGTTTGCAAACCTAGGGAAATGGGAGTTGAAGTTGAGAACGCGCCTGAGAATTCCATCAAACGCAGGGATGACGGTGGTGCACCAGAACATGACCACCCCCCTCCACCCCTGCGTCACTCCTTTCCCCTGCGTCGCCCCACCCTAGTGTCTCACTGAGACATTCAGCTTACAAGGTAAATTCAATCGTTGTTACTCTTTGGCCAGCCACAGCCTGAGAAAAGGTGCGATTGAGACCTGAGACCCGAAGGCGCGATCTTAGCGGTGGTACGGACTAGTGTAGAATAAGACTGCATTCTCCAATTAGAGGGACATGAACAATTTACTTCAAAAGCCACAAACAATTCCCGCTTCACTCCTCGTCCCCCTCCCGACCGTTCTCGTCCCACACATCCTCCTTGCTGCAGTCGTCACCTTCGGAGAGGGGCACCTTGATGAGGAGTGGTGCGAGCAGTTTGTAACATCTGCGATCACATGTTGCAAATGCGGCGAACTCATCGTGAGAGTCCAGGAATTCCACCGTGTGGAGGATCAGTTCTGCGGGTATAGAATTGAACGAGGCCATCGTGATGGCTCTTGGTGGTTTGCTTGAGGAAGGTAAATTAAGGCGTCCTGGAGACAGTACGGGAAGAGGAGTCAGGCGAAAAAGGCGAGCGGGATGGGTGCAGGTATCAAACCCTGACGCCTGTTGAAAAAAATACGGGGCCGCCCCATCCTCAGATCTCGGCGTCGATAGATCTAACTCGCTGCTAGGTGCCTTGTCTCCTCACTCCGTCATACCACCACTCGCCGCAACATACTGGCCCGTGACCCACCGAGCTTGATCAGAAACAACCAGCAAGACAGCATCCGCAACCTCCTCAACCGTTCCCCCGATTCGGTCAAGTTTCCCTGCAGCCACCATCTTCTTTATCACCTCTTGCTTCAGCTCCCCGTCCGGATACCACCCCGCTGCATCCGTCGCTGTCGGCCCCGGAGCGACCGTGTTGACAGTGATTCCCTTGGTAGCGCCGAGCTATTGTCGGTCACGAAACATCAGCCTCTGCATTGCTTCGATTCGCCGCGACAATTTCGAGAGTTAGACTCACCTCAGTCGCCAAAGCCCCCGTCAGGAACTCCTGCGCCGCCTTACTCGCCCCGTATATAGAAACACCCGGCATGTTGGACATGCGCGACACGATACTTCCGATGTTGACGATACGACCCCCCTTCGGCATGAACGGCACGACAGCTTGCACTGCGAACAGCGTGCTGAAAGTGTTGATCGCGAAGGCTTGCTGGACTTCTTCAGGGGTAAGGTCCACAAGGAGCTTGCCCTGGCCTGTGCCGCCACCTGCGTTGTTTACTGGAGGGCAGATATGTTGTCAGCTCTATAAGTCTATCACTTCTGATTTATAGACGGGGGTACGGTACCCAGGATATCAATCTTGTCCGTCCCGAATCCCTTGAGCGTCTCTCTCGCCAGCTTGGCCGCGCCTTCGGGCGTCGACACATCGGCTTGCACTACAAGGGTCTTGGTTCCCAGGCTCTTGACAGCCGCCGCAACGTTGGCGGCACGGCCTGCGGAAGAGTCGGAGACGTAGTTGATGACGACACTGGCTCCGTTTCGGCCGAGAGCTGCAGCGATGGCTGCCCCTATCCCATTTTCACGACCAGATCCGGTAACAATGGCGACTTTTCCGGATAGGGAGAATGTGTCAGGAGACATGGTGTGAGGGGGTGAAGATGGCAGTGATGATCTTGTGATAGATAGGTAAGATGTATGAGCGTAGTTGCTGTTGACGAAAGCTCTTGATGAATTCCGATGCTAGGTGTTTTGATCCAAGTAAGGCACCGAGGTATATATATAGTTGTGCATAGTCAAGTTTTGAGGGAACCATATGATACATTTGGCTCATAATAAACTCTACATGTAGATTTCTAAGCATACCTTACCCATGGTCTCAGACCAGATTCCCGACAACAAGTCGTATGCATCAATTGGAAGAAGGGCCATTGAGCATCGGTAAGCCTGTGCGTGATCCAACCACAAGACCTTGACTTTGGAATCACCGATGGAAAACCCGGCATTTAAATCCGGTCCGCTCTACCTCGCAAGCCAGGGATTGTTGTTTGGCGGGGCGTTTGAGTTTGAAATCTGACATCTCACAAACGGAATACGTCACATAAACTTGATACACTGGCGGAAAGGGGTCTCGGATTCTCAATCCGGCTCGTTTGAATCTCGGGGGTTTCCCAAGCATGGACGTCGTGGTGTGCACTGCCCTGGAGTGGTGAGTAAGCCGCATAGCTCCGGGAGGCATTTCCGGGCACGTCACGGCTGTAGTTCCAACCGGGATTCCTCCGTAGCTCCGGGATTGAACTTGATGCAAGATTCTCTGATGCCGCGAGGGAGCACAAAGCATGCATTAAACCCGAGAGGGCTCACTGGCAGTTTATGGGCCGGCCATCGCCGCGCATGTAATGGTTTGTTTGCTGACCATGGCCTAGGCTTCGTGGGTTCCAACAAGCGAAAAAAAACCGTTTCCAATCTGGGTGTGCATTTCAATCCCGACACCAATTATTGACGTTCAGCTGGCTGGATGGGTTTCCGCACCCGTGGGACAGTGCCGGGGCGATCAATCCGTTGCGACTCTATGCCGGAAACGCCGATATTCCAGGGACAATCGAGATCTCGACCGCTGCAGCGGGTGGGGCGTGGCGCCCGGCCACTGAGCTGAGCTGCTAGGTACTGTGTAAGCTGAGACAACCCCATTTTCTTGTGAGCCAGCGTCATCCCGAGGGGGCGCCGCCTCCTGAGAAGGGGCGCGAAGTACGTATCGGAGCCATGGGAATTGCTGGCGCCGCCCGCTCTCTTCTTGATTTCTTTTCCCGCCGATCGTCATTGACTCGGCATCCGCTCGCTCGTTCGTTTTGCATTACCGGACGTGCCACGCTCCACGCTCACCACAGTCGCTCCTTTTGAACCGTCCACAGCCCGAGCCATGCGTGCGGGAGGAGTGTTTGTCGGCCTGTTGGCCAGCGGTGTCACGGTGGTGTTGGTGCTCACGTAGTCGGTGTCGTCTCAGCCCGACACCTGTGAGGATAAGCTATACCAGTGCTTCACCCAGTCACTACCCCAAGCCAGCCAATTCTGCACGTCCCTTAAATGGACTGAGCCCGAAGCGGTTGAGACTGTGACTGTGACACAGACAGTGTAAGGGGCTTTCGTTGATCAACCGTAACCCTGCTCCGAAAACACCCAAAGCTGATGGATATATTCCCGCAGGACCACAACTGAGGTGTCTACCATCACCATGGTATAGGCGGCACGTACTGCATGGATGCCAGGGCGGTATCCAGGAGCGTAAATACGATAGGAATTGCCACGGCCTCACAAGTACTCAACTGGTAAGTTCGCCTTCACGTCGAGCCTGGCGATGGTTCATGTTTGGCCCAGCGAACTGACAGAAGTACCACAACAGCGTGCCTGGAGTTAAGTACAGACTCAATGTCGATATTTCGTTCGTTTCGGCCTTTAGCACCGGCGTCCCCTGGTCTGTCGCGATAGGAGGGACTGCCATTACCAGCGGGCCGGGAAACAGCCAGTCTTGGACAATCATCCACGGTGCATCTACCTGCAGCGGAACCAATGCGGCTGATACGCTTTCCTTCAAAGTTACAGCAAACGGCAGTAGAAGTGGAACCCTGAAAGTCGACAACATCGTAGTTTCACCGCTGAGCGTCGTGTAACGTAGCAGGCCACGCGAGGGGAGGAAATCGAAAGACGTGTGTCGCGATGTTTGTAAGCCCGAGATCTCGGGATAGCTGCCCGCTGGTTTCAGTGGTGACCGGGGTACGCGTGAGAGGATGTCCCTGGTTGAGTGAGTTTGAAGCCTGGAATCTACGCTTTCAAAAGCTCGAGTTTGCATCCTGGACAAGTGAGGGACCCTTCGACCTCCTTTTGGACAAGAATATCTTGCCTGCCGAAGCTTTTGCGAACTAGGTATTTAATGTCACTTTCTCTCCGGCGACATACTGGCAAGCGGGGATGTGCTTACCCATTTTACGAGCTGAAGTAGCCAAGAATGACTTTGGCACGCTTCTTATCGAGCAGAGAACGGCATATTTGCTGGAACGACCTGGGACACATCATGGCAAAGCCGGTGCAATTCGGCCCAGAGTCGGTACTGCTAATCCCCTGAAATTCGTTTCGCTCCCAAAGATTTGAGAAACACCTAGTGTTGCAATGCCCAGGCAAAGCTTCCTCCATGCACCTGTTGTCTTTCCGCAGCATCATGGTTGAACTGCTGAGACGAGGTCATGGTTCTCATGTACGTTTAATGACTCGAACTATAGTCTCCGCAACTCCCTCATCTGATTGCTTTCATGTCGAATTTTTTTCTCCAACGCTTTTGCATTCTAATGATCGTCTTCAGTTGGCTGCGCAGGAGCTGATTGGCGTAGAATCAATCAATCCTGCCTGACATCGCGATCGTGGGATTTGGCAACCATTTCCGGCGTTCTTGCGTTCTGTTTAGGCCAAAAGATTGCCCATGCGGCCGAGTATGAGCAGGGTCAAGGTGTTACTTGGTGCAAATAAAATGGAGGATATAGTGAAAGGTTACGTTCTCGGAGACGTTCTCGTTTCTTTCACTCATGAATTCCGTTGTTAATTGCGAGAGGGTTGGAAGTGGGGAGCTCTAGCTTTCACGTGATTTGCCGGTCTTGGATCTTACGTAATCCCGCTCACCACCGTTGGGGCAGCAGCACGAGCTGGAGTTGCTGGATCCTAGATGCCATGCTGCGTCGTCATCTTTTGCGCGTGCTTCCTAATCCTCGGTACCGTGTTCATTTGCGCAATCACCGGACGGCGACATCCACAGTACTCTGCATGAACGTCGCCTCGCTATACGCAAGTCGGACCGTTCGGTAGGTCTCGGTCGAAGAGTCGAAGAGCGCAGCGCCCGCAGCTCCCGCATTACCCGACCTTGGGACGGTTCCGCAGCAGCAGCAGCAGCAGCAAGCAGCACCAGCACCAACTTCAATTCACCATGAACGCGACTCCCGCGCCGCCTGAAGACCAGGCCCGTCTTCTTGAGGATGCCTTGGTCGCCGTGCGCCAGCAGACAGTGCTCATGCGGAAATGCTTGGACACTCCTGGGAAGCTCATGGATGCGCTAAAATGCTGGTACGTTCACACGCCCGCCCCCGTTCTCTCACACCCAGCAGAAGCGCCAGGATTGCCGCGCCGGCCTCTTCCTACCCTCAAGCGTATGTGTATGGGAAGCGAATTCCTGTAGCTGACTTTGTTTTGCGCCTCTGTAGCTCAACTCTCGTCTCCGAGCTCCGAACGAGCAGCCTCGGGCCCAAGCAGTATTACGAGCTTTACATGTCAGTCTTCGACGCACTGCGCTACCTCTCGGTCCATCTGCGCGAGGGCCATCCCGTCAACCACCTCGCCGATCTTTACGAACTCGTTCAATATGCCGGCAACATCATTCCCCGTCTCTATCTTATGATTACCGTCGGTACCGCCTACATGTCGATCGAGGGCGCCCCCGTGAAGGAGCTTATGAAGGACATGATGGATATGAGCCGTGGCGTACAACACCCTATCCGCGGTCTTTTCCTGCGCTACTATCTTTCAGGCCAGGCCAGGGACTACCTGCCGGCCGGCGACTCCGATGGGCCCGAGGGAAACCTCCAAGACTCGATCAACTTTGTCCTCACCAACTTTGTCGAGATGAACAAGCTGTGGGTGCGGCTCCAACACCAGGGGCATTCGAGGGAACGGGAACAGCGGACGCAAGAGCGGAAGGAATTGCAGCTTCTTGTTGGCAGCAATATCGTGCGCCTCAGCCAATTGGTTGATCTTGCAGCTTACAAGAACGGTATCCTTGCACCCCTGCTGGAGCAGGTTGTGCAATGCCGCGACGTCTTGGCCCAAGAATACCTGCTGGAGGTTATCACACAGGTTTTTCCCGACGAGTTCCACCTACACACCCTCGATCAGTTTCTCGCCGCCGTGTCCAGGTTGAACCCCCATGTTAACGTCAAGGCTATTGTCATTGGCTTGATGGACCGTCTTTCGGATTATGCGGAGCGGGAGTCGCAAAACGAGACGGAGGAGGATAGGGAAAAGATTGAAGAGCGGGCGCTGGCGGACCTCCTGGAAAAGGTGAAGCTGAACAGCTCAGCAGCCGAGCAGCCTTCGAGTTCTTCTCCTGCGGAAGCACAAGCTGAGCCACCACAGAATGGAGATGCTCTCAAGGATGACGCAGCCTCAACCGCGGAAACGCTAAGCAAAGACACGGATACCGAGGCCACCCCATCAATAGCCGAAACGGAGGCAACTGCCGTCAATGGGGAAGACGGCGAGCCACCCAAGAAGCACAGAGGAATCCCCGAAAACGTGCGATTATACGAGATTTTCTTCGGCCAGGTCCAGAATCTCGTACAGGCGCAGCACCTCGCCATACAAGACACCATCGCCCTTTGCGTGTCGCTGACAAATTTGGCCTTGAATATCTATCCCGAGAGGCTGGACTATGTTGATCAGATTTTGGAATACGCCAACATCAAAGTCAATGAGCACGCTAACAGCCCCGATTTGCATTCACCGCCCGCCCAGCAGAGCCTCCTAGCCCTTCTCGAAGGGCCGCTGAAGCGATACGTATCATTATTCACCGCGCTTTCGCTGCCAACTTACGTCCCCCTTTTCCAATCCCAGACCTACCCCACTCGCAGGGCCGTCGCTGGCGAGGTGGTTAGGAGTTTGCTGAAGAACCAGACACCCATTTCTACGGCCGCACAGCTTGAGAATGTTCTTGAAATCTTGAAGGTGCTTATAAAGGAGGGCTCTCAACCGCCGGCCGGGTATCCCGGCGTCGTGCAGCAGCGTGCGCGCGCTTTGGAGACCGACGAAACGATGGAGGAGCAAGGCTGGCTGGCCCGCCTCGTCCACCTCCTCCAGGGCGAAGACAACGACACGCAGTTCCGCCTCCTCCAGATGACGAGGAAGGCATACGCCGAGGGGAATGAACGCATTCGGACAACGACACCACCTCTTATCACTGCTGGGCTAAAGCTCGCTCGTCGGTTCAAGGCCCGCGAGCACTATGCCGACAACTGGTCCTCCCAATCCTCGTCGCTCTTCAAGTTCCTCCACTCCGCTGTCTCAACGCTTTACACTCGAGTCAACGGGTCTGGCGTGGCCGAACTTTCACTGCGCCTGTTTTGCGCATGTGGACAAACGGCTGACATGACTGGTTTCGAGGAGGTTGCCTACGAGTTCTTTGCGCAAGCGTTCACCGTGTACGAGGAGGCTGTCAGCGATTCCAAGGCCCAGTTCCAGGCCGTCTGCGTTATCTCCAGCGCCCTTCACAGGACGAGGAACTTTGGCAAGGAGAACTACGACACCCTCATCACCAAGTGCGCTCAGCATGCTAGCAAGCTGCTTCGCAAGCCTGACCAGTGCCGGGCGGTCTATCTGGCTAGTCACCTGTGGTGGGCTACGCCCATGGTGGGGAGTGGCGAGGGCGAGGATGCCGACCTGTATCGCGACGGTAAACGAGTTCTGGAGTGCCTTCAGCGTGCCCTCCGCGTCGCAGACTCCTGCATGGAGACTGCTACGTCTATCGAGCTGTTTGTCGAGATTCTGGATAGATATGTGTATTACTTCGACCAGAAGAACGAATCGGTATGTTTGATCCTATTTTCTACGACAGTTCTTGCCCCCTTGCTCACTTTTTTGTTAGGTCACGACCAAATATCTCAATGGTCTCATCGAGCTCATACACTCCAACTTGGCCGGCAATCAGCAGGAGTCGGCCTCAGTAGATGCCAGCAGGAAGCACTTTTTGCAGACGCTCGAGATGATCAAGAGCAAAGAGTACGAGGGTATCGTTCTCAGCCCGAAATGAGAAACGGAGCGTGTAGTTGTCTGTTCCATGTTGTGGCAAAGAACGAAGCCCCTTTTCGGCTTGGCAGTGGGTGTGAAGCCATCGCGGCCGCCATCAAAGTCAATGTCTCGCGCATTGTACATTTAATGTAGATATGTATACCTTCGTTAGCGACCCATATGCCGACAGCAGGCTCCCGTGGGATACCTTAATGCGAATGCGACTGGTTAGTTGTCAACCATGACGGGGAACAAGAAGGACGTGAGCCGTGTTCTCGAGATGCAATCACTACATGCTAAGACATGAATGCTTCAAACCCAATGTAAGAATACAAATGGACGGCGAGTAGATAGCTAGCCACAGGATCTCCGCTCGGCAAAGATATAGACAATTGTTTCAAGTCTTCTCATGAGGAGCCAGAAAAATCCAAGATAGCCACACAAGGCGAATGTTGGTAACATATCGGATAGGGAGAAGCGAGAAGAAAAGAAGAAAGATATAAGCCCAGTTTTACGCCACGCCGTTGCAATGCAAGAAGAATGCCCCCCTTCCTTCCTTTCCTTCCTAAGGTAGTCCCAGCAACAAAAAAAACCAAAATGGGAATCTAGCCTTCCCCATCTTCAGCCCCATCTTCGACACAAGCTGCCGCGCTCGCCGGCTGACGAACCTACTATCCTGACACACGGGGATAACCGACACGCGACCCGCCTGTCTCTGTCCTGCCATCTTTCTCCGTCTGGGAGGATGATGAGCCTGTATATATCGTTTCGGAAAAGGAGACAAAAGAAAAGGAACAAGGTGCGATGGAAACAAAAAGTATGTGAATACATCGAGCTTCATCACTCGAGCAAGTGAGCGGCCGCTTTCTTCATGATGGCTGAGACTCGTTCTATCGTGTCGTGAGCCCGCGCCCAGTCGCCAGAGTTTATCGCCTCGCGGATCGAGGGGAAGTTCTCTGACAAGTATGACGACTCTGGTGAGGGGGCCATCATGACATGCTTGTACTGGGAGCGACCGAATATCTGTGGAGAAGAAAGTGTGAGCTTACTATGTTCCCGTGGAGGCAAGGTTAGGATATGACTTACACCGACTGGGTCTAGCAGATCTGACTCGAATCTCGCTAACCGGCTGTTGTACTCCGCTCTTTTCCTCCCCAGGCCGGCAGTCTCAAAGCCACTGGAAGAGATGACACTGGTTTCCCAGCTAAGCTCCCACATCCCAAATTCGCGGGCTGCTGTGAGGATTTCATGGTGCGCATCTCTCAGGGGCTGAACTGAGAGGGACTTGGGGTCAGCTTGGGTCTTCGATATCCAGTTTTCGAGCTCGCTGATCCAGTCTTTTATGGTGTTTACATAATGGGGCAAGTCGAAGGGCATAATGGGCCGGTCGGCAAGTTCCAGGACCAGGAGCCCAACAGCCTGGGCTAGGAGAGTGTGGTAGACAAAGCCTGGGTCGCCGACCTGGTCCACGAAGTCAAAGGTTTCGTAGCTGGAATGGAGAGGATACGGTTGGCCGCCGAAGGACATATCTATCGAGGACGTTCCAACAATGTCCTGGAAACCGACGTAGTCAGAGGTAGCAGCGAGCCCCTGCAGTTCACCATGGTTCGAATCCCAGAGGGCCCGAAGCGTGGTATCGTTAAAGTTGGGATCCTTAACCTCGCCAAGAACCTCGAGCAGGGCTTTGTGGAGGATGGGCGAGCCAGCGGCGCGGAAACTGTCGCCTATCACACCCGCACCGATGTTGATGTACGCGAAGCCGTCCCTGCGCAGGTCCTCGTCATTCTGCTCAACAAATTCGGTTGACCCGATCATGTTGTATGCGCCGCCGTCCCAAGACATGAACTCAATGGTGCGTAGTGGTCGCCACTCTTGTGCCATCAAGTCGCCGAAGATGCGGATGACCTCCAGCATCACAGCCGTCCCTGAGTTGGGGTCGGAGGCGCCAAAACCCCATGCGTCGCGGTGATTGCCAATGATGACCTTCTTCTCGCTCTGCTCGACGCCGACGATCCGCCCGTAAACGTTCCAGATGGGCTTCTTCTCGACCTCGTCCTGCTCGTTTTTGATCCGCACAATGGGGGACGAGGCGTTCCCCGTCCACCACTCGCCAACGTCGGGAACACCGCCAGCCCAGTTCTTAGGGACGGCCTCGCCGTAATGCTTGATGCTCTTGAGCAGCTCCTGGGCATCACGCCAAGCCAGGGGAAGACTGGGTATATTCACCAGGCCAAGGCTCTCTGATGGTTCCACGCGCAGCGCTCCCTCCTTGCTGCCCCAACCAGGCGTCAGAACATCACCAACGATTTGGCTCGTCAGGCTGACACCAGATCTTAATACACCGTCCGCGGGCAAGTATGGGCCCTTGGGCGCCGTCTCGCCCTTGACGAAGCCATAGTCTGCTGGGTCGCTGTAAATCAGACAGCCGGCAAACCCCTGCAACTCCGCCTCTTTCACCTTCAGCGACGGGTCGACAGGATAACCACCATATCGAATAAGAGCAATTGCCCCATGCATATCGATTCCCTGCTCCTTCAACCTTTTGTAGTCCTGCTTTGCTCCGTAGTTCGCGTAGATTAGCGGCCCCTTGACGTCGCCGGATTTCGAGTGCCCGTGGAATGCCAAAGTTTGTCGGCCAGCTGCCTCCTCTCCGCGTTCGTCCTCCTCCAACTTGGCGGACCATGTAGGTCTACCGTCTGACCCCATAATCTGAACTGCTCTCCCGTCGACCGTGGGGTAGTTCAAGTAGACTTGGTATTCGTCCCTGGTCACATCCTCTAGCCCGTACTGCCTAAAGAGCTTCTCCGTGTCTTCCGCTAGCGCAAAGTCGCCGGCAGTGCCCGCTAGATGCGCGTATCCCGTGTAGTGCTTCAGATTATCCCGTATTCTCCTGGGAGAGACGCTCATAATGACGTGGTTCCTCACGCTGGCCGGATCGAACATTCGGCTGCCCATGCGCCGCGCCATACCGCTAAACAAGTCGCTGACGAATAGCAAATACAGGAAGCCTAGCACAAGGAGGATAGCGAGCATGCGGCCCACGATCAGAATCAGTGCGGCGCTGCCCACGGTCGGGAAGGCGAACCGCCTCCTGGGAGTCTCTTCTTCGCCCGTTGCGCTGTTGGCGCCGTCGCCGCCGGGCGGAGCGGCGGGTGTTCGCCCCAGTTGGATCCGTGGTAACCTCCATCGCCATCGCCAGCGCCATTGCGGAAGGGAAAAGCCGATGCGCTTGCCCCAGGACGAGCGATTCCGCATGCCGCCGCGCACCTCTGAGTCGTCAATATCCATTTCTTGCATCTCCCGGCGGACATGGCCGGCCTCAGAATCCGAGTCGCTGTCAGAGCCTAGCAGGCTGTCCTCGTCGTCGGTCTCGACCGTCGGTGGCCGGTAACCACCCGGCCGTCGTCCGCTACTGCGGGAATTCTGGTGGCGGCTGTTGAGGAGCGATTGCCCCTCGGTTGTGTCCCCGATGGGCGAGTGTGGTTGGTCGTGGCCCTGCCATGAGCCTCCAGCGATGGCTTCATCGTAAGTGGGTATCGGGGGGTTCGGGTCGTGTCTCTGGTCGCTGTCGGGCGCCATACTGGCTACCGGGTGTGCGTGCGCGGTTCAATCTCGGCGGTCGTGGACATTCAAGGCAGTCGGCGCGGAGGGAGGGTCGGACACCCGGGGTTGGGGATGGGTCGAGATTCCGTAGGGACAGCAAAGGGGGATTAAATTAGGTGGCCAAATGAGTGTGGTAAAGAGGAAACTCTGTGAGTTCCGTGCTCTAGGAAACGACGGGTGGAATTGGAGAGCGGCTCATCAGTCCAGCTGCCGCGAGCCGACATGGATGGGAAAGGGGATGGGAATTGTCGTTGCAGCGGGTCGTCGTCGAAAATGCCTGGGGACGACAATTGCGGGTTGATCATTGAGGTCTGGCGACGGTAGCCCGCAGCCCCATCGCAATGCGGCACAACACAAGGGGACTCTTGGCGCCGGCACGTTCTTCCCGACAAGGTGGTCCCGGCTAAAATCTTTGTCAGCTGTCTGGAGCTCAATTCCAGCTGCGGCTGCGACGACACTTCAAGACATGATCGAGCGCAAAAATGCCCGGAAATTGGCTTTAGACTCAATCGGCTCAGCTAGAAGCAATCGATTTCTTCCAATTACCTTGAAGAAGACGAGGTAGAACGGCTAGAAGCTTGGCTCTCCAAGTGGCTGGAATCGTGACTGATCCGTCAGCAGCTTCCCAAACCTAAAACGCAACGGCGTCTCCAAACGCGAAGCTGACGAACCTGCTGAAAACTCACCGCTTTGCCACCTCAAAAACCCTTCGAAGCTCTTCATCCCATGCCAAAGCATCTCAAGAACGCCTGCTTCGGCGAGACCTTGCTGGGATGATGAGTTGTGTCAGTCGGCATGGGAAAGTGAGACATGTTCCGGGGTTAGGGTTGTTGGTGAGACCCGTGTCAGCTGTGTGAGCCTCTAGTGCGGTCTGGTCTCGCGTCTCAACAGCCTCTATCTGATCCTGGTCTAATTCTGAGGCTGAAGCTGGGGGCAACCTAGTATGAAAGGGGCTCGTGGTATACAGCAATGACAATACAGCGCCTCTTGTTGGTCGTCCCACACAAAGAGCAACAAGCCGTTGGTAAGTTGCGGCTCCCGACAACCTCTTTGCTGTAAGACATTCGCACAGAAAAGCATCGCATTCTATGTCCCCCCACCACTGAGCCCGTTCTACTCGAACTCGGGCCAGAATGTCGCCTCGGCGGCCAACAACGACCTCCACTTCCCTTCGATGCGCCCTATTATGGCCTCTTTCGCGGCATCCGCCCCGTCCCCAGCGCGCTCCAGCGTCCGCGCCACGGCGAAGTCGATCAAGCTTCCCAATCTCCCCACGAACTGTGCGAATTCGGAGCTGCTCCAGTTCGGAATGAACTCGTTCCTGAGCGCGCCCCCGTCGGCATCGTTCCTCGCATCCGAACCGCTCGTCGCAAGCGCCTGCTTCGACTTGGCCCAGGACCACGCATCCAGGTAGCATCTCTCCGTCCCCCAGAACGTCACGGCCCCTTCAAGCCACGGCAGCGGGTCCGTCGGCGGCAACTCGGCAGTCGTAAAACCCCCTTGAGGCTGCGCAATGTCGGAGAAGATCCCCTCGATCATGACAAGACCCGGTAGCTTTTCATCGTGCACTACAGAGGAAGCAGCACCAACACCCGTCTGCCCCAGCTCCACGCCCAGCCCGTAGCGATCAGCGACCTCAATGAAGAAGCGCTCCTCCTTGCGCACACCACCGAGAGCTTCGATCAGCCAGTCGACCAGCTGGGTCTCGGGTGCCTCCGTTTTGGGAACTTCTTGCGGCAGGTCAATCGAAGAGAGCAGCTTGCCGGCGGCGCGGATGTACGAGTGGATGTACAGCCTATCGTTAGCGAGCCATCGGCCGAGCACGTCTTTGGGGAGCCGACCCTCGGCTGCTGCGAGGAGGAAGGGGTGCTGCGTGGCGGTGATGTACTCGCTCTGGAAATTGGAGAGGAGATGCTCCGTCAGCGACCATTTTGGTGATGCCATGACGCGCGTTTTGGAGTTGGGGAATCGGAGCCACTGCCACATAGGATCGAGAGCTGCTGCTGACAGGTGGGATTGGTGTTGTCTTGGTCTCTTGTCTCTGGTCTCTGCTGGGGTGGTTGTCGGGCGGAAGAGGAGGGGAGGTTTGGGAGGAAATGCATAATGACGATCATCACGTGGATGCCAACGTTGTTTGGCGCCCGATGGCTGGTGCCCGAGCCGTGTGCTGTGTCCGGTGGTATTGTCGGAGTGGGGCAGCCGGGCCCCGCCTTCCCCGAAACACGGTCAACAAAGAGGCAGGAGCACAACGCCGCAGAGAAAACACAACGCCGCAGAGAAAACACAACGCCGCAGAGAAAACACAACGCCGCAGAGAAAACACAACGCCGCAGAGAAAACACAACGCCGCAGAGAAAACATCGCAAGATAAAAGCAGCAAAAAAGAAGACAAAAACGTTAGATGGCTGAGGCTCGGCTGGCTTTCCCCCAGTGCGGCTTTCCCCCAGTGCCCTCATCCCCCAGATATCCTCACGCCCCAGTACCGCTGTAGACAGCTCCTAGGTAATGCATACCGGAACGGCGGCCGCATTTCTGTCGAGCCCCGTGAATGTATGACACTATGGTCTCCTAGGTAGGTGCCTGTTCCAGGAATTGAACCTGCAACTTGCCGAAAGCGGTGGTGAGCTGTGCGCTTCACTAACATCCCACTGAGCCATTTGATTGTTGAAAATAGCATGCTGGATTCTGGCTGATAAGTCTGCCTGCGGCAGCTGGTCATTGGTGGCCCAAGCACCTTCCTTTACCTTGGTCCCTCTTCTCCTCTTGGTCCAAGTGAGACACACCTTGTGCAGCGTTGTTGAAACTCACGCTGATGCAATAGCCCGGGACATAGAGGTGTATGCCTTGCTCTAGTCATCTTAATAGCTGGGAGCGGCTTGGGGTCTGAGACAGTGATGAGCCAGTCGGTAAGAGGTCCTGCCATATGATGTTCCATGTGCAAGACAGCCAACCATCAAGAGATCAAAACGCCGGTATTTACATTCTTTGCATAAGGTTCGACAAAGTGACAGGAGGCTATATCAACCGGCAGGCCTCCTTCTTCTATCATCTGTACCTACACACAAGCAACTTGAACACTAAACACACAAGTTCACAGAGTACCCTGCTGACAAAACTTCATGACGTCTCTCCCTACACAGCCTGGAAGTAGGTGAGGCCCGCATGTGGGTACCTAGTGATAGAAACAAAACGCGGGTGAGTTATTATCACTGCATGGATTTCGAGTGCAGATATCAACGTAAGATAGGTGCCTATTGATAAGTCTGTCTTTTCTTCTTCATGCTTCCTCAATTTGACACACACCATCCATTAAGCTAGATGATCAAATAATACAAGAAATTGCAAAGCAGCGGCATGATTGCATATCTTCCTTGGTACAGAGGCTCAAGTTTGCCACAGAGTCATAATCTTGCTGCAAAATGACTTTTTGACATACACGTTTGCGATTGTGGTTTTATTCTACATTTCGAAAGTATATAATGGCTGCCCGGTATCCACAGTTCTGGTAAACTATCCGTTCCTTCCAGTTGCGGAATATGCTTTCAACTTTCATTTCTGACGTGTCATAGGGTTACACACCTCCCTTTCCAACAAACCTTGGCCTCTCTAATTCTACCTCTCAGAGCTTGTTGTTATCCACACCCCCTGTTGCTGTTGGATGTCGACTATGTGGCTATGGTTTGATTGCCATGTATCAGCCCGTGCCAAGTCCCGCCTTGAATCGGGCATCGCGCTGTCCAATGAGAGTCCCCCCTCATCGTTTGAGTGCATCACCGTGAGGCCTACAGCGCCATTTTGCAAAGCATGATGCGGTGTGATGCAAAGGTATCACGGGGAAGGTATGCCTATTGCTGATGACTTGGTGTCATTGGTGCTAGGTGATGCTATCCACCGGTGCTGGCACTCGGGCCCTCGACGTGGTGCCAGCCTGGAAGCATTTCAACTTGATTTTGCAGGCCTTATCGCCACGAATATGCAAATAGCCCTATCATTTTATGCCACGGGCTTCGTGTTGTTCCTGAGCTAGATCCTATTCCCTGCGGGAAGAGTCATCCCGTTTGCTTTGCAGATGTTGGGTCTCCAGACCTTGTCTTTCGGCTGCTGTGGGCTCCCGCCGAGGTCATGGGTGCCTGGCTGGGTGCGACCCGCGCTCGTTGGGTATGGCGCGTAGTACGCATCTGCTTGCTCCGGCTCTGATTCCCCGAATTGACGGCAAGGCCCCACAACCCGTCGAAGGTCTGTCTCGTGGCGTGTTGCAGGCTTCGCGGGTGCGCCTACCCGCACCCAAGAGTCTTTCTGGGAAGTAAACTTTGTGCAAAGGCAAGGATCGCCCTGCGGAAGCCGTTAATCCTTTGCGCCAGCATTTCGACCTAACATTTGAGCATTCAAAGTCGCCAAATCGCCCAACTGTTTCGTTCTCTGCCACCGACCGAATAAGGTACACGAGACAGGTCTCGATTTCACGTCTCAAATCCTGCACCAGGCACTGGATCCATTCTAGACGCTGAAACTTAGGCTTGCTCTTTCCTTTTCAATCCCATAACCGCGGTTCCCCTTCGAAGATCGTGTTGCGGTCGCTTTCGTCACTGCGCTGCAACTCAGACTAGTGCGCTTGCCCTTCGACCTCTTTCCCTCGCCACTTCTTCGCACCATCAACTCCTTCCCAAGCGAAATTCTACCGAGTCGAGCAGTGTTACCTGCGCCTAGTACTGGCACTGCCTAGTACGGCTTGGGCAAGATGGCGTCAACCGAGTCGATCTACTATCACTTGGTCTTGCCAGCGCGAGTCCCTGGCTCGCGTCCCGCCGACTCGAAGGAGCTGGACAAGAGCCTAATTCAGCGACTTCGCAGAGCGGTGGATTTCACGGCGAAGAAACTCCCGATCCATGGCGCCTTCCAATCGCTGAACGATTCTCTAACGGAGTGTTTCAAGCTTTACCTCGGAGGTCTGGACAAGGCGTCGCTGGTTGATGCCTTCTCATGTCTCGGCACACAGACATTGATTTTGCACATCGAGGAGCAAAATGCAGGGCTTTTGATCTATGAGGAGCGCAGGTGAGCTTCCTATGCCCTCCCGGAGTATGCGGCCAAGGAGATTCCATGGGCTAACTCATCGTTTAGCAGCGACGCCGACAAGGGGATTCTGTTTGAAGTGTTTGAGGCCTCGCCTTCCTCGGAAGCTGTCTTGGCATCACAGAACGCACTGGTCTGCGAATACCCGGGACGCTCAGTCAGAGTATCGTCATCCGATTTCAACAACCGGTATTTTCAGCAAAACCTCGGCTCATTCCTGGAGAAGGCGAATGTGGAGGCTTTGAGTTCGCTCTCAGCAAGATCACACAAGTCCAAAAAGGCCGTCATCGAGATTCGAAACACTGCCGATTGCGCCCTAATCTCACAGGTGCTTGTCTCTTTGCTGGAAGCCATCGGATCCCCTGCCGCCGTCCCGCCTTTTCAGAAGAGAGTTCGAGATGATGTCAACCTGGACAACGCAGAGCTTCCGTGGCGCCGAGCGCCGATGTGGCTCACCTTGCGCGTTGGCGTCCGCCGCCATCTTTGCACCGAGTTCGGCATTGAGATTGGGCTTGTATACTACAAACTTTTGATTTGCGTCTGTCTTGGGCAACTCCTGCAGCTCGGCCCCGGCTCGTTACATCCGCACAATGTCATGACTTTGGCAGCAAAACTTGGCCGCCGTCTCGCCAAGCTGAAGGTCGACCAGGAGCAAGCAACAGAAGCCGCCCGGGAAGTCTACGATATGGTGTTTACGGGGCTTGGTGGCTGGTTTGAGTCAGTCCTCAGAGATGCGAGGGCAGCAACTGACAACGCTTGGTCCGCGTGCAGGTCGACAGTCAAACGCATCGTCCCCAAGTTACCGGTCCGAGTAAACGATTCATGCTTTCGTCTCTCTTTGCGGAACAGTGAGCAGCACTTGGAGAGTATACTCAGCTACCGCCCGAAGCGCGAGATCAAGCCCATTTCACTCGCCCTACCTGAAATACGCAACGGGGGCTTGAAGCAACTGATGGACTTTGCGGATCGATATATTAAGCTCAGCCAAACTGCACAAAGCGTCGAAAAGCTAGGAAAGTATAAGTTCGGGTCTCACCGTCATACGGAGTCCAGCGACAAATGTTGGGGCGAGTCCTGCAAACTCGCTGCCAATATCATCCACCTTGTCAAAGAAGTTGGACTTGCATATCAGGTCAACCCTATCCAAATGAGCACACACATACTAAATTGCCTGGAAATTTGGTAAGTAATGCCCGTCCATGTTTTCGGAGAGCCAATATTGACACACTACACAGGGTGGCGATGGATAGGTGTGTGACGAGGCTGTGCGACATGCTTCGAGATTACCATCCCTTCTTTACACCGGAGTCCCTCGATGTTTTACATTTGCCAAACTTTGAAGAAATGGCTCGCCTGCGAAGCATTCAACTGTATCTTCGAGAGCGAATGGAGGCAGTGAAATTCCCCGGCACCGTTTTCGGTCCTGTAAGCGAGACGTCGTTTTCCTTCAGGTATCTCAACGAGGCTAGATCGGGCGAACAGGAGGCGTTGAAGAATATCTGGGAGGAGATCAAAGGGTCGTCAGCCAGGGCCAGGGCCAAAAAGACTCAAGAATGGGCGAACCGCTCGCGTGAATACGAACTCGAGCACCAGCAAATGCTCAACAGCGGGCCATGTGTCTGTGTCACACTGGAAAACGGCCAGAAGGACGTCGCGGGCTGCTCGAGATGTTTCCACCGTCGCAAGGCGAATCGAGTGAAAATCGAGATCCACGAAGAGTTCCTGCCCAAAGAGAGCTATCAGGCCGCGACTGTGGTGTTTGAGTTGAGAATACCTTCATACCTGGCTGCGTATCGGAATGCGACATGGGAGATCTTTCGAGCTCTTGGAAATCCCGTGTCCCCAATGGGTGCGAGAGAACCTGGAGGCACTCTGCTTCAGCATGCAGCATTCAAACGCTGGATTGCTCCCGATGCTACTGAAAGCATTATTTCTCTGGCTTCAGAGCCCAAGTCGTTTGCAGCCACTCACTTCTCAGAATATCGCATGCAAAAGTCGCCCCAGCTCTCCGACATACTCCTTCCCCTGGGGCTGGATCTTGAGTACTACGACACCGAGGCAGGTGCTTTCATAAAAGACATGCAATTCCCTCCGTCGTTTGTCCACTCGTGTGGCCTATCGCTTCCATCTGGTCTTGAGATTATCAAGTCCGATTTCTCAAACGGTCTGGATGATGGGTCGCCGTCGTACGCTGCGCTCGCGAACCTAACGAGATGCCCCAAGAATATGACTGCCAACGAGTTCATGGCTTTCCAGCGCCTTTTGACTGGAAAATGGTGCCGCTGGCTGACGATATTGATGGAACTCGGGTCTTCCAACATAAACTTTAGCTCCGAGGATGCTGCGCGGCTCATCGGCGAGCTTGCCGTCCAAGCAGGTCCCATGACGACTTCAAACCACACCCTACGCGACGCGCATTCCATCTTTGAGGAACTGGGATTTTGTGCTCGTCTGTTGGAGCAAATCGACAAACGACTGCAGCACATAAACTGGCGCGAAACTCATGTGATGAACTTGTTGATCACGTTGAGCCTTCGCCTTTTTGAGCTGGCCCCAAACGGAAACCAAAGGCGCTCTGCGGAAAGACACATCAAATTCGCGAGGCAAACCACCCTTGCATGGGTCCGGGCGCTTCGCGTTGAGGTCAGGGAGGCCGAACAAGATGGCGCGGCAGAGAAGCTTGCGGAATATGGTAGGCTGTCTGCACTGCTCTGTCGGAAAACGTTTGCTGTATATCTTCGCTCACGAGAATTACGCAATCGTATGACGGTGGGTGACATCTCCACTTTCACTGAAGTGTCAATCGGCCTCCAGGAACAACTTGTTGTTGATCTGGAGACTCTTTCTCAAGGATTCAAGACTATGTTGGTCCAGGATCTCAATATGGCCTTCGGACTCTCTCACCTTGTCAAGGAATCAATAAAGGCGTGCCCTCAAGCCCTATCGTCGTCCATAGAGAAGGTTCTGTCGGGTTTGGAAAACTCAACGAGCAGGCGTTACTCTGATCCGATATTCCTCCCGGCGCCGGATGACCGCTGGCTACTCATCGTGGCGACGTTGGCGGACAAGAAAGTTGGAATTCACTACAACTTTGTTGAAGGTCATCTTTTGGTTGAAGGAAAATCTTTCGGTAAACTGCCAGTGGAGATACGACAGTGCGACAACGTCAGAGAGCTCTTCAAAGGCCGGCAGCTGTTTACCTACCCCTCGTCAATGGAAGGGATGAGCTATCAGATGAGCACCAGGATTTATCGGCACGAGGTCCACTTTGGATTTCGTAACAACGACGTGGTTATTCGAACGATCTCAGACTCTGGTGTCTATGAACTGGTCCCCCGAGAGGTCTTCTTCGGAGCGAACACATTCGACTTGCCCACTTCTTTAACCACTGACTGCATCGCATGGTTGAATATCAGCACCAAGAGAATAGAGTTTCGAAAGAAGACCAATCCATGGAAGTGCAATCAGAATATCTGGGTTCTGGACTTGTTAGCCCGCCAAGCATCCCGGAAGATCACTTCTCGTCTCGTCGACCCGCACTCGTCGCTTTTCAGGAAAATCGAGGATGCGTTCAAGCACTTCGAACACCCAGAGAACTTAACTGTTTGCAAAGCGAAAGGGGGGAAAATTCTTGTGCAGCTACAAAGACTGAACCTGACGTTTCGCATCAATGCACGAGGTCTTCTGGAGTGCCGGGAGCTTGACGCAGAAATCGACCCCGACCAGGATGCGGGCACATGGTATGGCTTGCTTAGCAAGATTGTGCTTCGCGGTCTCAAGAATCCGGAACAACGAAGCATTATCACGCCCCTTGGCTTGCCCAGAGTCTGGAAGCGTCACGACATGCACGTCATTGTCGAGATCCAGTCAACAGGAGACTTTGCCATCTTCGGGATTGACAGCGTATTGGGGCGTTTGACATGCCCTCCTGAGCCTCGTTTGCTGCACACCAAGGCTTTATTTCATGCCTTGACCTCTTTCATCTTGCCAGATCCTCTAACGGGGCGGACTGGACGCGAAGAGGCACAGGAGATTCTAGCTTCAGGCATTTGCCAACCATGGACGCCATTGCCTGCTCAGTTGAAGACCCAGTCCCCCCTGCTCTTCATATTGGAGAGACTTTGCCCAAAGAGGTCGTGGTATCCACCGGAGAAACGCGCAATACAGCAGGCAGAATGGGATTCAAACCTCGGCTACATGCAACACGATGGATACGATGCCATTGTCCGCCAGATACTTGTCAAATCGAACAAGCTCCAGCGTTTTTCCGATGAAAATACCGTTCAGAGTACGAGCATCCCTGACACGATCCCTCATTTGCGGAACCGGGGCGAAATCAGTCAGCGTCTGTATCAACGCAGCTTCTCGACAATGATTAGCAACCCTAAAGCATCAGTTGTGATCGACACTGTCCACAAGTCAAGAGATCAGCGAGATACTTTGTCAGGTTGTCTGGATGCTTACCAAATTGTAGAGTTGGTCCGGCGGAGCCCATTTAAACTGAGCATGACGAAAGATCTGGCATCTATCCTGCAGAGCTGGGGTATCATTGGAGGGTTTACAACCGCTCCTGATAAATCTTCACTTTCCTTGAGCGATCTGCTGGAAAAAAATCTTGCTGAGCAATGGGGAAGCATTGTCAACTTCTGTCGCAATATTGACAAGAATGATGAGTACACCGCAGCGTTTCAACTCGCCATACTCTCCTTCAACAAGTCCGCCGACATAAATATTATCCAGTCACTGGCAGCGCTCTCGCGAGTTGATGATCTGAGGACACTCGAGCCCCCACGGAGGGAGTGTTTTGCTGAGTTTGAGTTTGACATCCTGCCGTCACGCGAGTATCTCCAAGCCCTCATCACGGTCGACTATCCAAAGGCGCCGATATTTCCTCGAATGAAACCGCGGCAACAAGATCAGGCCAGAGCATCACACAGAGAGCGTTGCGACTCTGAGGCAAGGAATTTGGTCGACCACCTGCTAAAGCAATGGCCAAACCGAAAGCTCTCGGTTCAAGGATTTAAGTCTTCGCTCTTTAATCTGATGAACATTCTCGAGAGAGTCCAACCGCATTGGAATCAGTTCTGTGATAATGCGGAGCTCTCGGAGTACTTGACTGTTGTTCAAGGGATCCTTAACCTGCATCGAGGGCCACAGGACAACACCACGAAGCAATCACAGGGAGCCAGGGCTGCGTGCCTTATGCCACTCGCGAGAGGGTCGCGTAGTCATCTCACCTGCCGAGATCTATTCTTGCAAGCTTCGCCACCCGATAGCTTTCTTCCCAATCTCCATAACTCCTTGAGCTTGGTGCCGCGAGATCAGATCCAGGACTTGTTTGGTCACGCCCTCGACAGGCCCCAGCCGCCGAGAGCTCCGGAGCCGCGAGAACACAAAGAGTTGGACATGATTCTGGATAGGCTATCCAGTGATGCCGATGCTACGCGTATGGAGTATGCAAATGACTTGCGACGGAGCCTGACGGCCTTGAGAAACAATCGCAGCCATCTATCAACTGATATGATGCCCCTGTCACCCAACCTTCTCAGAGCAAATATTTTGAAGGCGGAAGCGGCATCTGATGATCTCGAAGCCCTTGTCAGGCTAACGCTGCAAGAAGGCCACAGGCTCTACGGGTGGCTGAGTCTTGGCGGGCTTTGGCCCTGTACCAATAGGGTGTCAATTCTGGAGCATCTTCGCTCAAGCTCGGCCTGTGTCATGACTAGAAACACGAAGTCTCTCGTGGTACATTTTTGCGTGTCTTTGACGATACAGCAGCAACTCCGTCGCATGGGTAAGCAGCTCAACAAGGGCGACCAACGGCGAGTATGGGAGGAGATTCAGAACATCGGCCATCTGAATTGGGACCCAATGGATTATCCGGATTGCCTTCTCCTGGAGATAGAAAACGACATCATGATTCGAGAAGAGCAGTTTCAGGTCGCAAAAGCCATCATCTCGCCTCATTCTGAGTCAAATTCTGTCCTGCAGATGAATATGGGCAAGGTAAGTCTCCAAACTATCCAAACAGACACGCCTTCGAACATGAGTGTAATACTAACTACTTCTCAGGGCAAAACTTCTTGCATTGTACCCATGGTGACAGCAGTTTTGGCGAATAAAAGGCAACTATGTCGTCTGATTGTCCCCAAGGCGCTGCTGCTTCAGACCGCTCAGTTGATGCAATCCAGAATGGGGGGCTTGCTGGGTCGCGAAATGCGACATATTCCGTTCTCCAGGAGGACTCGAACAGGGCCAGAAATGATCCAGCTTTACGAAGAGCTTCACCGGGAGGTTTTCGAGAGCGGAGGAATACTACTGGCTCTCCCCGAGCATATTCTATCGTTCAAGCTCAGCGGCCTCCAACGGCTGTCGGACTGGAAGCTGATGGAAGCCCGGCCGATGCTGGAATTCCAAGACTGGCTCTCTAAGTCCTCCCGGGATGTTCTTGATGAGTCCGACTTCACTCTTGCGGTCAAAACGCAGCTGATATACCCCAGCGGCTCTCAAAGCTCAGTTGACGGGCATCCCCACCGTTGGCTGGTTGCTCAGGCGCTCCTGGGCTTCGTTGAAACGAATATCAAGGATCTCCATACTTCGTTCCCGAAGAGTCTAGAGGTTGTCAGGGAAGGGCCCGCATTCCCCAGACTGCACTTGCTGCAAAGCAATGTGGAAGAAGCTCTCAAGACACGTCTCATCGACGAGATTTGCAGCGGGAACTCCCCTGTGTTCCAGCTCTCAGAAAATGCTACACCTGCAGCCGTCAACAAGTTACGACAAGCTCTGTCGGCCGAAACATGCGAGGCAAACCAAATCACAAAAGCCAAAAGAGTGTTTTCCGACAGGACAACCGGAGCCGACAAGATCCTTCTGGTTCGGGGTCTTCTCGGGCAAGGCATCCTGCTCTTGTGTCTGAAGAAGAGATGGAACGTTCAATATGGCTTGCATCCGGAACGATGGCCAATTGCTGTGCCTTTCGAAGCCAAGGGTGTCCCGTCCGAGCAGGCAGAGTTTGGACACCCGGATGTCGCAATATTGTTCACCTGTCTCGCCTTCTACTACTCAGGCCTCAGCTTGGATCAGTTCACTGAGGTTCTTCGTCATGTGTTCAAATCCGATAACCCTGGAGCTGAATATGATCGGTGGGTCCAGGATGCGAGGTCCATGCCTGCAGAATTGCAGCAGTGGAATCTGATCAATACCGAGGACAGCGCCCAGATTGAGCGACTCTGGCCGTATCTCCGCATCAGCAGAACGGCGATAAATCATTACATGAATATCTTCGTGTTTCCGGTCCACGCCCGACAATTCGACGTGAAGATCCAGGCGTCTGGCTGGGATCTCCCTTTGTTCCCGCAGGCGCTGATCAATCACAAAGAACAAGTTGCTCGCACGACAGGCTTCAGCGGAACAAACGACAACAAGTATCTATTGCCTCTGACGATTCGGCAAGATGATCTCCCCAGCCTTTTGCAGACAAATGCCGAGGTTCTTTGTTGTCTGCTCGAAAAAAGAAACAGAGGATACCAGGTCATGCTCGATCAAAGCGGAAAGAGACTGTCGGAGGCTGGACTTCTCCACAAGCTATGCAACAGCAAGACTCGCATTCTGATTGATGCAGGCGCCTTTGTTCTGGAGATGGAGAACCATGACTTGGTCAAAAAGTGGCTCGAAATAGACACCGAGGCCGAGGCGGCGATCTATTTTGCCAAGGACAATCGAGCTTGGGTGCAGTACAGGGCAACAAAGAAGACTGTGCCGCTGCTAGCGACACCATTTGCGGAGAACCTCAGCAACTGTCTTGTGTATCTCGACGAGGCTCATACCAGAGGAACGGACTTGAAGCTGCCAGCAAATGCAACCGGAGCGTTAACACTAGCGCTAAACCAGACGAAAGACAACACTGCTCAAGGTATGTGGCGGCTGGAGTCATTCGTACCTTTCCCTTATTTCATGCCTAGCTAACACAGACTCAGCTGCGATGAGGCTTCGACAGCTTGCATCAACCCAGTCCGTTGTGTTTTATGCTCCACCGGAAGTCGACCGCAGTATTCGCGACATCTGCCAGCTCCCGTATCTCTTCCGCATAAATTCGTCTCACTGCGTGCAGTGGCTTCTTGAGATGACTTGCCGCGCCAACGAGCAATTGCGGACGCTATACCTGGCACAAGGAGGGGACTTCTGCCGACGAACAAACGCGGCTTTCGAAAACCCCAGACTCGTAGACAGTGTGAAGCACCGGAACAAATTCTTGAAGATAATCCGACAGAAGGAGAGCCAGACACTGAAGGAGCTGTACGGTGTTCAGACCGCAAAGGCCGAGTCCTTCGCGGCCATGACTTCCAGCTCGCAAGTAAAGGAATTCATGGCAATCCTCGAAAGCAAGGCTGGGAGCAAGGACGGGAAGACCTCGATGGCCACAGCATCCGCGTTTGAGGAGGTTGAGCAGGAGCGGGAGGTGGAATTTCAAGTAGAAGAGGTGCGCGAGGTCCAAAGGCCATCACACTACAAACCCCTCAGCTTCCCAGGGCTCCACGAGAACATCATGAAGTTCATTCTCACCGGTGTTCTCTCTGGGGCTGGAGGATATCAGCAAGTCTTTGCGGCACTGGGAGACACTTCGCTCGGGAAAAAGCACAAGCTTCAGGCCACAAACTCGAGGTTATTTGTGTCAACAGAGTTCATGAGAAGCATCGATCTGCCAAAAAAGAGAGAACCTCTTGATGAATTCACGGTAAGTTCTCCCCCACAGCTTCCGCCAGCATGGATTGAAAATATGCTAATCGTTGCTTTAGAGGTCAACGGAGTGGATTCTCTGGGCTCCCAAAACCCAGACTGCTCTTGTTCTTATCCCAGAGGAGGCAGAGATCCTCCTTGGAGCTGGGCATGCGGCCCCTGGACGGGCCGTGCACCTAATTCCTTACGCAGCGTCCATAACGAGATCTATGGTTGAGTTAGGCAGTCTTGGGTACCTCGTTCTTCCACCTTTGCCAATACTCGGGTCTGGCATCCCTGACTGGGTGCGGATTGAGATAGGCATTCTGTCCGGCCGTCTCTATTTCGGCTTCAGTGAGTACCAGTCGATGGATGAGTACTTCCGTAATCTGGATGATGGAGCTGTCAACAATATTGTTCAACATGACGGCCCTGGCGAGGACGCGGCTGGAGCGCGCAGTGCTAATACCCGCGGGTTTATCCTTGAGTGGCTTACTCTTCGACGAGGGGGACAAGATATATCGCATACTCCCATGGGATACGTCTGCCAGAGGAGGCCTTTGAAGGAAGATCATCCATTCTTCCAGGCTTCCAAGGTTGCGCTGGAGATGCTAAACGGGCTGCAGTCGACCCGCCGCAGCAGCGAGGAGGACAGTGGCTCCGAGGCGGGAGAATCGGATTCGGACATAGATGGATGGGAGGATCATGATGGAGATAAGGAAAAGGTCCAGGATGAAGAAGATGATTGAGATGATAGCTGCAAACAGCCTTGAGGCTAGTCTTTTTGCATGTCGGTTGTTAGCTGCGATGGATAGCGTTCTGTTGGTGGTAGCTTGAATTGAAATTGTCGGATTTATGACACGAACAACAGCGATTTCGTGTGACATCCTTCCTCTCGGTATTGATCGTCAACTACTTTTGAACGACCCAGATGATCTTCCTTTTTGACAGCTCGGTGTGTCGTTGGCGCCACAGCTCTTGTCGGGATGCTCCCTGTCCACTCAGCGTCCACTTTTGCCGCAGCGCGCCGCACCTTATTTTGACCTCGAGGGCTTGGCGTGAATCCACCATTGACAACACCTCGTCTTAGAGACCACCTCAACCGCAACCGAGCCGCAACACGCTGGGGTTGGTAGACTACGAAGCTGAATCGAGGGGCGAGGACTTCAAACTGCACATCTCACATCTTTATATAGCACGGCATGTGTCACTGTCATTCGGAAAGGTTCAGGGGACCACGCAATGATGCGCGTGGTCAAGACTTGAATTCGCACCGAAATAAAGAAAACCGTACCCGTCGTACACTACTCCGACAAAAAGAAAACCGCGTCGGTCGTACAATACGCCAACAATATCTTACACCAATTCCATCTCGGAGAAGGGAGCAGAGCCGGCAAAGGCGATCGGCGGCGGCGGGGGGCGGTCGCTGCCGTGGTGAGGGTGGTGGCGGCGGCGGAGAAGAGAGGGGGGTTGGCGGCGTGGGCGGCGGCGGGCGTCGCGGCAAAGAGGGCGATGCCCGCGAAGTCGCCCTCGCCGGGCAAGGCGAGCACACCAGACTCGAGCTCCAGGAAGAGCTCGGCCTTCGAAAACAGGCCACGCGAAATAGCCAGGAAGCTATCCACTGCCCTGGCCAGGGGCGAGTGGTTCGCCGGATCTCTGTGAAAAGAAAATGATTAGTGGGCGCTTTTTGAGAAGGAACAACTGTGACGATGAAGTGCATGGTCTGAGCAGGTCTGAGGTAGACACTCTATGAGGCAACTGAATCTGACTGGCTGAAACAAAGGGTTGAATCGGTCACTCGTGGAGGGGTTTGGCCCCAAAAGCTGAGCCAAGCCCAGAAGCGACTGATCCCAGTACCCGATTCGATTGCACAATGTATCACTCTAAAGCCTCCTCAAACTGCATGATATGACGAAAAGATTTGGCACTTACTGGGTGGGGAGACCGCGATCCTCCCGATCCTCCAGGTTGGCCATCCAGCCCCGCAACAGCTTCTAGAACAACTCCACAAAATACAGAGCGAAAAGGTGGCGGCTGAGGGGGTGCTGGCGCCAGAGGATGTCCAGAAACTCCAGTTCGCTGACGGTGCCGCCTTGCTGGCGGCCGGTTCGCATTATCTCGGTTGCGAGGTCAATCAGGTCGCACAAGGCGACCTGGACCTCGCGAGAGGACAGCACAACGCCCAGTGCCACGAGGGAGAACAGCACAGCAGCATCCCGGCGCCGCGTGTTCAAAATGTGGTCCCAAGTGGGCCACAGCATCCCATTGCGAGGGAGGAACGCCTTGAGGTTTTGGGCGGGGGCGGAGGAAGACATTTTCGACGCGTGAATTTTCTGAAAATAGGCCGTTAGCAAAACATTTTAGGCCTAACCAAGACAGCACCATGTGTCGCTGCATGTGAGGAAGGCCTACCGAAAGCGGGGAGAGGTGTAAACTGAGACCGCGAAGGCCTGTCGAACTGCCAAGAAGGCCTTGATAGGACGGCGGAGGGGCGGCGGCAGAGAGTGTACAGCGTCTGCGAAGTCTGTTAAGACGTGTTGTTGAAGGCAAAAGGCCTTGCGAATTGGATGTGATGGATGAGTTGCCTTACGAGAGACGACTGAAGAGCGGCGAGGCCAGAAGATGTTCGTTGGCTGTTCTTGTTTACTTTTGTCAGCAAGAGCGGTTCGAAAATAAAACGAGGAAAGCAGGTAACAATCAGCAGCGCTCAAAACGTACCAAATCCAGACGGCAAATGAATTTCAGAGGCAGGTACGAGAGGTCTAGGCAGCACTTGCGTCAGAAACACAAACTCGAGCGAAAAGAAAACCTCAAAACCACCAGGAAATTTCGAGCCACTGGGAAAACTCGACCGAAAAGGAAAATCCCTGAGCTTGAGGGATATGTAGAGCCAATGGAAACACTCGAGCCAAAGGAAGATCTCGAGCCTCATGGAAGCCTCGACCGAAGGGAAAACTTCAAGTCAAAGGAAAACCCCAAGCTATAGTGAAATCTCGAGCCAAAGGCAAAAGTCAAGCCAAAGGGAAAATTGAAGCCAAAGGAAAGCATGTTCAGGAGGCAATGTGCGCCATCATGCGCAAGGCCGCAAGCCTGGCCCGCCACGGTAGAGCTGCTGAGGTTGACGACACGTACAAATTTGTCATGGTAAGCATTCAAGCCCCTGTTCCGATCTTCTCATCTTAAATAACGGGACATCGATTCTGACTACAACGCCCATTAAACAGCTAGTTCGCCGCTCTGTGGGATCGCCCCTCGCGTTCGCAGTGGACAATTTTTGCTGTGTCACCAGAGGCTACTACTCAGATGCCGAGATGTTTCTCCGGCTGAACGAGGAGCCAACGTTTGACTACTCGTCGGCCTGATGGTTTGGTACTTTCCGACCCGACGCTAGAGGAAATTGCCCAAGGCACCTTAGAACCTTGGTTGGAGGGTTCAATGGAGAGCCAGCCCACTATTGACTCTTGCTTTGACAGGTGGAAGGGGGGGCCAGAAAGGACAGCACAGTGGTCAGTAATATTGGAAGCCAGGAGAGGAAATGGGTGTCTCGATAGTCAAGAATCCCTCAACAGAAGGCATTCCAGGGAAGACAACAAGCTCTCATTGAAACCACGTGAAATTAATGTTCATTGTTTGCCTCAAGATGTGATCCTTGCCGAGTAACCAACCGTGCCAGAATGCCTGATTCCCGAGCTGCTTCGCAGGGAGCACCTGGAGGAGTTCTCGCGGCCAGTGATGCTAGCCAGTGTCGAGGACAGGTAACCTGGAGAGGTAACCTTCAAACAGATAGAACAGCAGGAGCTGCCCAATTCACACCATGCTCCTTGATCGGAGTGCTGCACGTATTGGGGTGATTGCGGAGGTGCGTAGAAACCTCAGAATTGCAGTCAGGTCAGGACTGGGAGATAGATGGTGTTGAGCTTGCTGTTGCTGCCGCCACCGGCGTCACCGCCATCTCTGTGCTGTGACAGAAGAGTTGTGCTTCCAATTCTTGACTAGGTAGTGGGCGATGAGGTATGACAAATTAACCAACAAATGGCGCAGTATTTATGTTGGCAATATGGGAGGCTATGTGAATGGTGTTACTGGGTGCCTGGCAACCTTGCGTTGGACAAAGACCGCGATCATAACCGTGGTCAGAGGAACAAAGCCCGTGTGTGGGAACAAGCCTCCTTCTTGAGGTCACGGCAGTGAGACACCAGCGCGGTACCTGACCCGCAGAGATCCAGCGACGGTGAAAGAACTTGGACCACCCACCGGGGGCGACCGCTGGGGGTATATGGGCAAGAATTCAATGGATTACTTTCAACAATGAGATGGCTCAGTGGGATGTTGGTGCAGCTATAACAGCCCACCACCACTGCTGGCAAGTTGCAGGTTCAATTCCTGGAACAGGCAAATTCTTGGGCTCTTTAGTGTCATACACTCCGTGGGGCTCGACAGAAATGCGGCCACCATATCTGGTCTGCGCTCGGTCTAAGGAAATGTCTACAGCGGAGCGCGAAGAGGGTACTGGGGGATGTATAGCAGCCAGGCTACAGCCGTCACCTTTTTTTTTCCTTCTCAAGTCTCTCGAGGTACCTCAGGCATCTGTAGATGTTTTCTTTTGGTGTTGCTACAACTCCTCTCTCCCCCTAAGATTCATTCATTTTATTTTCTTTCTTTTTGCAGCAGCCTCTAACTTCCTTCACGTCACGGTGGGTTTTCTTTCATTCTGTTCCTATTGAGAATATTAACAATGCAGCGCAGTTCTGCGAGGATTTTGCCAATTGCCGATGTTGAAGGCGTGAGTTCCTCTGAGCGTTGCAGCTCTCTTGGGCCACACCTTCAGCTTTGAACTGTCCCCTGTCACCACAGCCTCGACCCCACAAGCCTTACCTTTCGCGCCCCTAAGCGTCTCCCAAAATGAGCAAGGGCCGGGCCGGGCTATCCTTCTCGAGAAAGAACCACTACGAACCGAATGGGCGGGAGGTTTCAATTGAGCTGCGCCATGGAGGGAAGACGGAAAGAGCTTGAAAGAACTCACGCCGGGCAGATGAATTCACACACAGAATGGATCGAAGAGCAGGAACCTAGGGATCTCCCGAGGCAAGCAAACAGATCGCAACCATGGACGGTCGTGTCAATTGCAAAGAAGCCCTAGCCGACAACATGATCTATTTGCGTGTTGGCTGAAAATCTCAGGCTACAGCCCACCACCGTGACCTTCTTCTGGTGGGTAACACCCCCGGCTATTCCTCCCTTCGGATTCTTATATGCTGACAAGACACAGGCCGGGACAAGCTCACTGCTCGTTACTAAGGTGACACGTCAGACTCAATGCCGCTTGGCCCGACGAAGTCATTCGGGAGACCGTGGAGAAGCGGCATCGTCCTTCACCTTGACTCGGCAGCTAATTCGGAGCGACAAAACACGAGAGTTGCGGCATTGCCTCTTCGCTGCCGTCCTGCCCGGACATGGGACTAAGAAGGCCGCAACTTGAACCGTTTAGACAAGCGAGGGAACCGCTGGGCCGACATGGAGGCATCGTGGACTACATTGGCTACCTAGGTACATGACCGGCAAATCTACAACACAGAAGGAGCTCAGTACGAGCATGCGAGTTCTTTCCCGGCCCCGTTACCTTTGCTATTTGTTGTCAAGTACCGCCCGAGGGTTTCGATAGAAGGGCCTTTACGACCTTGAGACCTCCCTTCAAACTTTCACGAAAAACTGATGGCATATCAATCTGTGCTTATTTTTCCAAGCCGCCATATCTGCTACAAACGACGAGAGGCGTCGCGGATTATGTAACGGAGGACTGGGAAGCCTGAAACGATCTCCGGCTTCGTTTGGCGGGAGAGGATCGGAATGCGAGATACCAGTGGCATAATCATGATGCAGCGAGGTGGCGAGGCGACAAGGCGGATTGGAATGGTACTACATAGCTTGATGTATTGCTAATTATGAAGATCTAGAACTAATAGAGTTGTGAATCAGCGGTGATGAGCTCTTGGTGAAACCGTGAGACTGATGTCCTTTATTCATATTTTAAGATGTGACGATATTGGGGTGGCTAATCCAAACACCGCTACTTAAAGAACATACCGTGACGATGATGCTAGATTTAACTTATAATTTGAGGCTGTAGAGAAGGAAGACAACAGAAGGAGCACACTGCCGGTTAGCCTAACAGCGGATAAGAACAGTAAATTACAAGACAACGGGTGCCATTACCGTTCATCAGTCCTCTCTTGTGCAGCTAGACTGGTACCATCTAAGGAAGGAAGATGACGCTTGAGCCTCGGAGTAACGCGTCTGTCCCCCGAGATTGAGGAAGGTGCTTGGACCACCTGTCGAGGGACCGCTGGGGGTATATCGGTAAGAATTCAATGTATTACTTCTAGCAATCAGATGGTATGGCGTAGTGGGATGTTGGTGCAGTTACTTAGCTCACCACTACTCTGGCAGGTTGCAGGTTTAACTCCTGGAACAGGCACCTCCTGGGAGACTGAATGCCATACATTCACGGGGCTCGACAGAACTGCGGCCGCCGTTCCGGTGTGCATAACCTGAGGACTTGTTTATAGCGGTGGCAGTCACTGAGCGGGTACTGGGGGATTTATGTAATGTATGCTGGAAGCAGCCAGGCTACGCGCGACGTCACGTTTTTTGCCCTGTCTCCTCAAAAAGTCTGTGTGCACAGGCCACTTTCGCTACCCCGCTATAATGTCCGCTAAAACCCCCTGAAGCGAAATCTTTCAGTTATACCGATCTTCAAACCGTTACCTCATCCCTAAGATAAAACCTATCTAAATTTGGAGTTTGCTAAAGTAAACGAGGTTTAAATTGATGTACATTAGAATTTTATTTTATTTTATTTTATAGTTTTGTAGAACGTTGTCGTTCTTATTTGCAATGTGCTGAGTTTTGGTGGGAAAACGGTGTTTGCACACAGACTTTTTGACAGGGATTGTATTTAGAGATATTGTTTTTGGTGTTGATGTATCCTCCCCGCGGGAGTTTTATTTTCCACATGATAAAAGTTCCGCTTTGGGATCTCACCACAGCACTTTCTGAGCACACATTCTATTGTCTTTATCATTTCATTTATGTAGCAAATCTTTACGAGATAATGGACCTGTACAGGCAATCGGTTCATTGTGTGGCAGTTTGGATCGGGCTCTGCTTTGTGCTGAGGTTGCTAAAATCTGGAATGGCTCCAGCTTTGTTGCCTCTCCCATCACCTCAGAACTAAACTCGGCACGCTGGACTCCATCTTGGACATCATACACGCTATCCGTTTCTACAGATACTTATATTCATGTGAATTCGCCGCCCTTCGCGATTGGCGCGGCAAGCGGGGGCTGCGATCCGCAAGAACGGACGGGCAAGCGGATTACCTGAGCGAGGAATTGAGCTGCGCTATGGAGGCAAGTATAGGGAGCGCGATGATGGGAGATTGTGTCAATTCCAAGACCTCGGGGTTAAACATCAGCAGTTCGGGCGCTGGCTGATCAGGATCTTCGTCAGCCCAACATCATACTGTTCCGGTGCACCATTCCCTTCCTCTTCGCGTCTCGGTTTCTGCTAGAGGGAGATAGATGCTGACAATACTCAGGTGGTTCGCTGCTGGTTGCCCAGGCCACACGTCAGACGCGAGGCGCCTTGTTGAATTGGACGTTGACGAGGCCGCCGTCGTTTCAGCAAACCCGACCGGCCCATGCCAACACGAATGCCGATGACCGCGAAACCGAGGTTCGCCCTAGAGCGACCGGGAAGCAGGCTGTCCGAGCTGCTCATCAAATGATAAAGTCACTCGAAAGGACATCATCGCTGGTTTCGCGGAATACAGTCATCGGACCTTTGCCTCTCGTTGCCGTCAAACCGGGACCATGGGGCGAAGAAGTCCGGGCAGCGGCAGAGCAAACACATCGGGCAGCACCGGAGGCGGAGAACACAGAACAATCAAGCGCGACAACGACGTGCACCGACGGCGCAAATCGAAGTCAAGCGGGGCGGCCCACATCGTGGCTTTCTCAACTTTAATAAGAAATGGGAATATCTGATGATATGACGAGTCTGCGGCTACACCCAGTACAGGCTGCAGCAGCGATTCTTTGCGGATGAAAACCATCCCGCGGCCGTTCTGAGAAGCGACGAGACAACCGGGCTGAGGCATCGTGTCCGGCGTTAGCTTGGTACATGATTGGCAAGAGGCGGGGATTTCCCCGGCGGCGGCACCGTCATATCTGCTCTAGACGATGAAAGGCGCCGCGAGATCACGGACTGGAGGATTGGGGAGTTTGGAATGAACTACGGCTTTACTTTGCGGAAGAGGGGATTGACAGATAGCAGAATCGTGATGTGGCGAAGGCTGCGAGCCGACCGGACCGGAATGGGAGCTGGATGTCTTCCTAGATGGGTAATCACAAGGACCCAAAGTTGACAAAATTGTGAATCAGTGGGGATGAACTATTGGCAATACCGGGAGGTTGATGTCTATCATTCATGCTTCGAGACGTGACAATAGCGGGGCGGCCAGTCTGATCACTAACACCCAGAGAAGTCAAGTCAGCGTGGTAGTGATGACAGATTCAACCGGCAGTTTAGGCTGTAGAGCAAGGCCAGACGACAGGAGGAACAAACACACTGTCGTTAGCCTGACAGCAAGTGAGAAGAGCAAGTTACGAGAAGGCGGTGGGGTCATTACAGCTTCATCAAGCCTCCCTTACACCGAGACGACCTTCCTACCTAATCAGGTGCCATCCGAGGAAGAAAGCTGAAGTCTAGGCCTTAGAGCAACCTGTCTGCCCCTCGAGACCTAGGAAGATGCTTGGACCACCCCGCAAGAGGCACCGCCCGGGGTCTATGGGACTTGTTTACACACCCTCCTTTCAGAAATTAGATGGCTCAGTGGTTAACCACTTGACGCAGATGCTCGAAGTTCCAGGTTCAATTCCTAGAATAGACACATCTCTAGTGGGTTTCATACACTCCATAGGGTTCGACAGGAATGCGACCGCCATATCCGGTCTACACCTGTTAGGGAAATGTCTGAGCCATCATCTTTTTGCTCCATGTACTGCCTTTATGTGATATTCTTTTTGGTGTTGTCGTATTTGAGGCAATCGCCACTTCTTTGTCACTTGCAGGCTGCGAAATAAAAGATAAAAGCACGGAACGTCAAATTATCCAACCTCAAGGAACCTAGGTATTATTCAAGAACGTATATCATCAACACTCTATCTAGGTATCCTGGCGGCGGCGATACAATCATTCTCGACTCTGCTCCGAAAACTCCGCAACGAAGTCCCTGTAGTCCTCAGGCCCATACGGCTCCGTCGCCTCCGCAAGCCATCCCGCCTTGCGGTGCACCTTCAGTCCCAAGTCGCCAACCAGCAAATCGATGTACGGTAGGGCGTCAAACACAAAGTCAGGAAACTGAGTCCCGTGGCCTGCTGGGTAGCGCCACTTGCCAAAGCGCGCATGCAAGAGCGTTTCGTGGCGCAATTCCTCGATTGATTTGACTGTCTCTTCGCTCTTCCCGCGCGGCTTAAGGGGCGGCATGGTGCTGACTGGGAGCTGGTCATTGAAGAAGGCGTTTATCCATACACATTGTACATGCAAAATGGTGATGGTCGAGAAGCTCATCTGGTACCCGGCAAAGGCAATGTCGCGAGTTTGTAGGAAGCGCGCCGATGGCGGGACGATGAACCGATACAAAATGTAGGGCGTCAGCGGCGTGGATGGGTTGATTTTGTCCGTGGTAGACACACCGACCGTCTCAAGGATCGGCTTAAAATTCTTGTTCTGAATCGGCTGATCCTTGAGCCGAGGGAAGCGTGTCAAGATCTCTTGGTCAGCCTCGCTTACGGCCTCGTCTGTGAACAGTGGCTCGGAAGCACCGGCTGGCGTGTGTGGGATGCCGAGCTCAACATTAATCCCCTCTGGCAGGAACTTGACTGGCGGCACATGCTTCCAGCCAGTTGCGCAAACGAGGGCGTCGGTCTCAAGGTCAGTACCGTCGGAGAGATGAACCGTGTGTGGGGAGAGGTGCGTGATGTCAGCGATGTGAACACTGACAGTACCATTCCGGACCAGGTCGAATATGTCGGTGGGATAGTTGAGGATGGAAAACGTTGAAGCAGTGAACATGGCCTCGCTCCAGGGCTTGAGTTTGGCCGTCTCCGGGTGTGAAGCATACTTGTTCAACGCGATCACATCGCCCCCGAGGATGGACCAGAAAGTGTTGGTGATAGCCCGGCCCACGGCGGTGCCGTGGTAGAAGTTTCGCATCCCTGTGTAACCATCGGCTTCACCCCAGACACAGGGGCTGAACCATGTAAGCATTCGGGTATCTGCGAGATGGTTTGGTCAGCATCGGAGGGTTAGTGTCTCGGCGTGTGGGTACCGAGGGACTCACGGACGAGCTTTTCTAACCATTTCTTCAGCGGTGTAACATATGGTGGTGCCATCCACGATGGACCATGGCCGCTTTCTGCCAGTGGTTGAGTCAGCATATCTATGTACGCCCCGACCCAGTGCCGGCGCCCTACCTCGGATGACCCAGTTGACCTTGATGCCTTTGGTGCCGTATGCGTACACAGCATCCCACGCAGACTTGGTGCCGCCAAATACCGTCACGCTCTTAGCCGAGTTCAGCGTATCGGAGTTCTCCAAAAAGTCTTTCCCATGAAATAAGGGGACTCCGAACTCCTCTTGGCCTTCAAAGTGAGGCAAGAATGGCTCGGAGGTGAAGCCCGTGGCCATGACAAGCTTCCGGGCCGCAATCTTGGTCACTGAGGCTCCCGCCTGGACCGTCAGGATCCACCCGCCGTCCGGTCCGTCCTGGTGCTCGGCCGTCAGGACCTTGGACTGGAGCCGGATCTTGTCCAAAATGTCAAATTTCTCGGCATATTTGGACAGATACTCATGCATGACGGCCCCGGTCATGAACTCGCCGGGTTTGACGCCAAAGGTCTCGGTGTCCATGGGAAAATCCGGGTACTCGTAGGTGCCCAACATGTTGTTGGTCTTGAGCCCCGGGTAGAGCCGGTCCTTGGCCCACACGCCGCCGAGGCTCGAGCCCCCATCCAGGACGACTACGCTTTTTCCCGGGTTCAGCTGGTGGTGGGTCTTCGCCGCCGTGAGGCCGGCGATGCCTGTGCGCAGTTGGTGTCAGCACCACTCTAGGGCTGACTGTCAGAAAATCGGGGGGTACCTACCTGCACCAATAACAGCGAGATCGACAGTCTCCATTGTTTCGTCACAGAGGGCTCGCGTATGGCTTGGACCACGGGTCGGAATATTACCTGGGTGGGTGAGATGGACTGGTGGGAGGGAAGCGGGAGGAGCTTGTTGCAGACGGCGCAAAGTCGTCACTCAGGCTTGCAACCCCTTTTCGGAGACCAATACCGATGCGACGAGGCAGTGCGAGGGTCGAATTGAGTCCGATAACGTCTGTGGGGGCTGAAGGTCTCAAAAGTGCCAGAATTCTTCCTTTCTTGGTCAGGAGCGAGGTGAGAGAGGGCGAACAGGGTGTCTGGGCAGTCCACTTTGGCCAGCTCCCAAGGTGCGCAGGTTTTGTGCCGCGAGAATCACTGAGGATGCAAGAATGGGCGCGGGATATCGATAGTGCTGGCGAAAAGGGGACGGGGGTATCCATCCCGCAGCGTATTTGCTACCTGCATGGCGAGGTTGCAGTCAAGTGCCCGTTTCTCCCTGCGAGACCCCTGCTCCCTGGGCCCTTTCTGTGATGTACGGATTACTGCGTAAAGAACCTGCAGAGGCGAGCCCAGGATCCCAGTCGCAGCGCATGTGAAACACACCCGAACTTCGTGTGGTTCGTTTCTCCCGCGGAAAGATGGCCGCTGCAAGGTAGCAAGGTCCTCTCTGCGGAATGGAGAGAATGGCTCTGCGGCCCTCGTGGCAATTCGAGCAAACGCCCGCCATCGGCACATGCATGCGTGCATTGGCAATTGCCATTCGATCTCGTTTCTTCGCACGGCCACTTCCACATTTCGGCCGTGATTCTTTCGCTCTGGATCCCTTCGTTGGAAACGTCACCTTGCCAACGATGACAGGTGATTTGGAATCGCAGGGCGGGGTGTCGAAAAGCTGTGTTGCCTTCGTGCCTTCGTGTCACACCAGATCCGCCCCCAGGCCCAGCTGCCCGGCCCAGCCACGGGGAAATCGGTGGCACGGATAAGATCTTCAATTGCGATCGCTTGGGGTCGCCAAAAACGGGTTCAAGGACCTCGGCTCTGTTTTTCCCCTTAGTTTGCTTGCTTCTTTCCCGAGGATTCATCATAATACACATGATCCATGTGTCGAGATGGGGAATTTGATAGCTCACAGCTACGGAGATTGTTGCTTTTTTGTGCAAATGGTTCTGAGAGCTTCTACGATGAAAGACCGAAGTTCAACGCAAGCGGGGGCGGAGGGGACGCACGACAGCTAGCTGACAGGGGCTTGACGAGCGAGCTTCCGTCCCAAAAAAAAGCAACTTGCCAAGCTGTCCCAATGCAGGAACTGCAGAAGTGACGCCGCTAACGACAACCTCGGCCTGACATTGGCTCAACTTCCATTGTGCGGTTGTTCAATCCTGACTCGCGGATTTCCAGACTGCTTTGTTGCTACGCGTGTTTGCTTTTCCTATTGCTCTTTCCTGATTCGGGCCGGGCGTGGAAGTTCTGAATTCGCTAAGTTTCACGTGGGGAAATCGGCTCCAGGGTCTGTCCTCCGAGTGGTCTCCGTCTTGCGCGACAGCCTTGGCGCGTCCCGTCGGTTACCCTCCAAGCCTCCGCAAATGGCCACATGCAACGCAGACGCCATTTTCCAATATCGTGCGCCACCCCCGACTGTCGCGTGGGACGCATCGGCCCCCTCCCGCCGTTATCAGCAACCGGCGGCGGCGGTGGGATGTGCGGCGCGGGTGATTCGGGTGGCTGTTGCCTTCGCTGCACGACAGGCGGGGGCCCCCACGTCGTGGCAGCTGGGCGCGTTGAGCCGTTGCGGTCTTTGACCGACACGCAACGACAAGTCTCGACTGGGCCGAACCTTTTGGGGCACAGGATCGCCAAAAAAAAAAAAAACAGCCCCCGGCCCCCC
>Ga0247770_1000409_pt1 | contig 41877 bp, 36 predicted proteins | sample UWRJL136409B6_FD_179943 | JGI IMG/M metagenome (GOLD analysis project Ga0247770, IMG submission 179943) | Plant litter microbial communities from Arlington Agricultural Research Station in Wisconsin, United States - UWRJ-L136-409B-6 | ecosystem: Environmental > Terrestrial > Plant litter >... | reverse complement strand
CCCTCCCTGTCTGCTTCCCGATTTCCCGTTCCCCCGCCGCAACCCTTCCCGCGCCCCATCGAGCCGATTGTCCCCCCCGCCAGTACCGAACTCCCAGCCCTTGAGGACGCTCAACCAACCGCCGAGTCCGAGGATAACAACCAGGCCGCGGCGAGCAAAAAAAACAGCACTTTATTTGATACAATTCCTCAGGTTTCAGAAGCTAGAACTTACTTTGAGGAACGCTGGAAACCTCCAGAAGGAATGGAACAAACTTTGGAATACAGCGTGCTGATCGATGAAAATGGGTCAATTCAAAGTATTGTGCCGATGGGAAAAGCAGCAGCCGATTATATCGAGCAAACTAATATGCCATTAGCCGGCGAGCCGTTTGTTTCTGCCGTTTCTAATGGAAAAAACCCAAAAATTCGAGTTGTTTTGAGACCAAACGGTCGAGTACAAACCTTTTTGGAAGAGAGTGATTAAACGCTCTCAAACACATTGTCCAGATAGGAAATCTAGGTTAATTGCCAATGTTAAACAAGTTCAAAAAAAATCAACTTTTCACGGCGGCAGCAGCAGCCAGCGTCTTGACAGTTGCTCCAGTTTATGCTGCAAATATCTCTTTATATCGTTTCCGGTTGGATAGGATCGATCGAGTCTCAGTCAATGATTCCACATTCCCCCACGGACCGCGGACCACTCCCCACGGACCACTCCCCATCATTCCGGTGCAACCGGAATTGATATTACCCGTGCGGGCAGAGTCATCAGTAAACAATAGTTTAGTTCAAAATACGGGAGCAAACGAATATTTCCAACAAGGCTTAAATTTTGCCGCCCAACAAAACACAGCAAGTGCATAAGCAGCATTTCGCAGAGCAATTCAAATAGACCCCAATTTTGCCGAAGCTTACGCTAACTTGGGCAGCGTTCTAGCCAATCAAAACAAATTAGCAGAAGCGCTTCCCTATTTTGAAAATGCAATTCGTCTCAAACCTAACGTCCCAGAATTTTATTATATGGTCGGCAAAGTCCTGTCCGCACAAAATAAAAGAGTAGAGGCAGTAGAGTCGGTAAAAAAAGCCAGGGACTTATATAGAAACCAAGGCCAAACTCAAGCAGCAAATAAACTCGACGAAGTTATCAAGAACCTCAGCAAGTAACACCATTTTATATTTTAGTATCCTAGGGTGCGGCGCGCACCCTAATTTCTACCAGTTTAACAAAAGAATGCAACTGTAGGGAAGCTCGCAACCATTAGGTCATCTGTCATTGCCAATTCTTCAATTCTTTAATCTAAAATCTCAAATGGTATTATGACTTCCCATGAAAATTGGGTATGGCAGTTTCTCTCAATTTCCTTTTTTTCTATCCGAAACTTCTCCAATCAAATAAAAAACTGCAATCCCGCAAAAACTATATAACAAATCTTCAATACTAGCAGTACGATTTGGTAAAATCGCTTGCAGCATTTCTTCCGCCGCAGTGAAAATAGTAAAAATTGTGGGTCCGAAAGGAATTGAATAATTAAACAAATTCATCTTTTTTTTGCCAGTTGCTCTATGGCACAAAAAAGATGCTATTCCGTACAAAACAAAGTGGCCGAGTTTGTCATAAGGCGGATGAGCCAGAGGAAAGTTGACTAATTTCCCCCTACCTGCTAAAAGCATGATACTGAGAAGAATTAAAAAGTACAAAAAACCAGCAATAATCCAGAATTTTTTTGATAACTTCATCTTGTTTTTTTGCAATACAGACTAGACACAAACTAAGTCCGCGCCACGCGAAACTAATATCAAATCTGGTTAATTACGTATTGTATTTGTAGGCGTATGCCTAGCAGTAGCTGCCGCTCAAATTTAATTTGTTTTCACTGTCAAAACTTGCGGCGGCGACGCATCGGGCGGATAAATAAAATCCACTTCTACAAGTCGCTTTTCTCCCGATTTCATCTCTAGTTTTACCAAAGGTTCCCCCTGCTGTCCCCGCCGCTGGACTAAATGCACGTAGCGAGTTTGAGGCACTTTACTGTCATCTTTATAGCGCACTCTGACCGTCCCCCTAAAAAAAGTTTGAGGTGCCGGAGGTTCTAAAAAACTAAGTCCTCCTGAAGTTAATTTATCTGTCTTAATAGGAGTTTGAATCGCAACAGTTACAGTTTGATTTTTGCTGGTAGAATTATACAGCGGCAAGCTGAGATTGTATTGAATTCCGTAATTGCCGTGGGCCCGGTATGCTGTATCTTGGTAGCGGACTAACATCCTCGCACTTTGCACTTGATTTGTACCCAGCATTCCGCGCGGGACGGTGCTTAATGGGTAAGAAAATGCTGTTCCGGGTTGGGGAATTGCTAGGTTTGATGTGGCTTGGTTGTCTGAGATAAGTGCTCGCCATTGTGAACCTAATGCTACACCGGCAACTCGGCCGTAAATTACTTGACCTTCGGTGATTTCGGGCGGTGTGGGAGTTCGATCGCGCGGCCCGGCTATATTACCATTGTCTAATAAGTTTTGCCATTGGGCCTTGGAGGGCGTGAGCTCGTTTCCCTGTGCGTCAACTCGGGCAAACATCGCCAGACTGGCAACATAGACTATACCATCGCTGCGCAACCGCATCAAGGTCGATCGACCGTTTAGCGGCGGTACCAATCCCCGCACCGGTATCGGATGATTCATCAACAATTGGCTTTTTCCCGGTGGAATAATTAACCCCGGCTCAAAGTCAGACTGTCTCCTTCCTCTCAGAATATCATTCACAGCGCGACTTCCCGGCCCCGCGTAAATATTACTGTTTGAATTATCGACTTGCGGCGGCAATTCAATAAAAGGTGCATCGGGTTGACTGAGATAACTCGCAGCTTGCAATATATCTAATGTTACAGGTTTATTGCCCGGATTATAAACAATTACTCCTTGATACAAGGTTCGCAAATCTTCCGGGGAAGGTGCGCGGGCTATGTGGTGGGCAAATATGTCGAAACGTCCTTGAAACGGAAAGTTTAAATGTGCGGCTGGAAATCTTTTACCATCTGGGGGAAATGTCGAAAGTAAAATTCCTTCTTGCAACACTAATTCTGGACTGTTGCTGTTAAATACTGGTATGTTGTCTAACTGTCCGGGGAGAGGTCGCACTTCTTGGAGTTGGACAATTTCTTGAGGTGCGGGAGGGGTTTGGGCTAAGGGGATAATTGATAGAATTGGCAGCATTTTTGAGAGGAGTTTTTTTTACCGCAGAGGGCGCAGAGGGCGCAGAGGAAGAGAGAGAAGAGAAGAGGAGGTAAATATTCGCGTTATGGCGGGTTTTGTACGGAGATTTTGCTCACTTCTAGCAGATATGGTGATTTTCACCTCGCCCACTGTTGTAATATGTAATTGTAAAATTTGGCTGTGTCTACTTTATCCATTGCTTGAATTTTTCGCCCTCCTCTTTTAACTTTTGTGCGTCCTTGGCTGATGCCTTCGGTCACAATTTCTGTTTCCCATTCTCGCAGTTGGTAAAATTCTGGATGCGCTAAATAAGCAGTTGCCAAAATGTCCCAAAAATAGTAATCTTGAGATATTGCTAGGGCATAACACTGTCCTGCTAAGTCGGAAATTGGATATTTGCGCTGTTTTGCTAAGAGATTGGAAAATTCTACAGTTAGCGGTACATTATTCGTGATATCTAAAGGACACATGACAACGGGAATTTGGGTTTGCCAAATTCTCTCGATTGCTATCGGGTCCCAGTAAGCATTCCATTCCGCCGACATATCTTGTCCGGGTTCCATATCTTTGCTAACATTGCCCATAACATTGAGGGCGCCTCCCATCCAGACAATTTCTTGAATTTTGCTTTCAATTTCTGGCGCGATATCTAAAGCTTGCGCTACTGTTGTTAACGGCCCCGTTACCATTAATGTGACTGGTACGGCTGCATCCCGCAAAACTCGCACCATAAAGTTTTGTCCGGGTTCTGATATTAACGGCGTGTCAATTGTTTCTTTTTCATTTAGAATGGGAAGTCGATCGCACGCAAAGGAATCTCGCCGAAATAACACCGGAAATGGGTTGAACCCCCGCACCGTACTCGCCGCCACCGGAACTTCTGAACGCCCCATCAAATCAAGGATTTTGCGCGTTGCACTCACCGCCGGTTGAATGTAGCAGTCCGCAGGAGTTACAATTACTCCCAGAGTTTCGACTTCCTCCATTGTCATCAGCAACACGACTGAGAGATAGTCGTCAACTGCACCGTCGTGATCCATAAGTACGAGCTTTTTCGACATTTTGCTTCCCCGATGACTGAATTAGTGTAAAGTACAAATATAAATTTATTTATTCCCACAAATACAACTGTCTCAACTATAACAAGCCTAAATCATCTATAAACCTCTCTCTTTCTTATATTCCTTTGTGTCCTTCGCGCCTTCGCGGTTCGTAAAAAAAGCATCATTCACAAATCATTGAGTATTCTATATGACCACAGTATCACCTTACGGCTCTTGGAAATCACCTATTTCTTCCGATTTAATTGTTTCTGGAACTGTCGGACTCGGACAAATTGCTATAGACGGCGATGATATTTACTGGGTTGAGGGAAGACCTTCGGAAGCGGGAAGAAGCGTCCTCGTGCGGCGCACTCCTGACGGTACAATCAACGACGTGACACCGCATCCTTTTAATGTTCGCACTCGCGTTCACGAATACGGCGGCGCTTCCTTCGCAGTGGCTGGCGGTGTTGTCTATTTTTCTCATTTTGCCGACCAACGTATTTATTCTCAAGCATTAGATTCTCAACCCCAACCTCTGACACCTGCTGCTAATTCTCGCTATGCAGATGTGATAGTTGACAAGCAGAGAAATCGCCTGATTTGCGTGCGCGAAGACCATGCAGGTGAGGGAGAATGTGTCAATACTATTGTTAGCATTAATTTAGATAACGGCGAAGATATTCAAATCTTAACTCAGGGCAATGATTTTTATGCTTCCCCTCGCTTAAGTCCAGACGGTTCTCTACTTTCCTGGATTTGTTGGAACCATCCAAATATGCCGTGGAATGGCACAGAATTGTGGGTGGCCCAAATTAAGGCTGACGGTTCTTTAGGTGAAAAATACTTAGTTACTGGCGGGGTTGATGAGTCTATTTTTCAACCGGAATGGTCGCCCGATGGAGTTTTGTATTTTGTTTCTGACAAGTCTAACTGGTGGAATTTCTACTGCTGGCAATCTAGAACCCCCCTCACTCCCTCATTGGTAAGGGCGGAAGCAGAGATAGAAACCAGCTTGTGCGAAATGGCGGCTGAATTCGGACTTCCCCAGTGGGTTTTTGGAATGTCTACTTATGCCGTTGTCTCGGAAAGCAAAATTATTTGCACCTACACTCAGCAAGGCCTGTGGTATTTAGCGAGTCTTGATTTAACGACTAAGCATTTGACAACAATTGAGACGCCTTACACTGATATTTCGTCGGTCAAAGCGCAGGGAGAAATTGTTGTTTTCCTGGCAAGTTCGCCGACTGAATCTACTGCTATTGTACAACTGAATTTAGCAACAAGTCAACTAGAAATATTGCGTAAATCCAGCAATTTAAGCATCAATCCGGGTTATCTTTCTGTACCGGAACCGATAGAGTTTCCCACGGAAAACAATTTGACTGCTTTCGGTTTCTTCTATCCCCCGAAAAATCAAGATTTCGCAGGACCGACGGGTGAAAAACCGCCGCTTGTGGTCAAAAGTCACGGCGGCCCAACTGCTGCTACTTCTAGCAGCATGAATTTGAAAATTCAATATTGGACGAGTCGCGGTTTTGCCGTACTCGATGTTAATTACGGCGGTAGTACTGGTTACGGCCGAGAATACAGAAAAAGACTGCAAGATAGTTGGGGAATTGTCGATGTTGATGATTGCGCTAACGGCGCTAAATATTTAGCTCAAAAAGGTTTAGTTGATGGCGAAAGAATGGCGATCGCCGGAGGCAGTGCAGGGGGGTACACCACTCTGTGCGCTCTTACTTTCCGCGATGTGTTTAAGGCCGGTGCGAGCTATTATGGAGTTAGCGATTTGGAAGCTTTGGCAACGGATACTCACAAATTTGAAGCGCGCTATCTGGATGGATTAATCGGGCCTTATCCTGAAAGAAAAGATTTGTATGTAGATCGTTCGCCGATTCATTCCGCCGAACGTTTATCTTGTCCCGTTATCTTTTTTCAAGGATTAGAAGATAAAGTGGTTCTGCCCAATCAAGCGGAAATGATGGTAGATATATTGAAAGCTAAAGGTTTGCCGGTTGCTTATGTTGCTTATGAAGGGGAACAGCACGGTTTTCGCCGCGCTGAAAATATCAAAAGAACTCTTGACGGCGAATTCTATTTCTATTCCCGGGTGTTTAAGTTTGAGTTAGCTGAACCTGTGGAGGAAGTGCCGATTTATAATCTTTAGGAAAAATTAAGTGTGCAGTTCCTCTGTCTTGGCTAAAACCCAATCGCAAATCTTAGCATAATTCGTACATATTGAATGTGATTTCCTTCACAAAGTTTGCTGTTAACTATCACACTTTTTTGCTGTTTATGGTCACAGCTTTTAAGGCGATCGCACGCTAAAATCTGAGAGTGCGATCGGCTTAGTTACCGCAAAACGCCCGATCGCGCGATCTTCGAGTGAGAGATTCAATTAATATGCAAAGTCCTGTCAACCTGATTCCATCTGCTTTGGGCGAGCTGTTTGCCGAAGTGAATCATAATGGCTATATTACTCTAGCCGATCGCTACGGTTTGATGGCTGCTATTTTTGACGAAACTTTGAGTGAGGAAGACAAACGGTCGATAGATAGGTTGCTGCGCTCTGTGTGCCGGGGAAAGATCAAATTAGTTAACGAATTGTCTATGATCAGGTAAGTGCGGATAATTTCGTTGACTGTAATTTTAAAAATCTCAACAATGAAAAAAAGTCCTAATTGTATCGTAATTGGGACTTCGAGCGAGGAAACTCTTTTTAATTTTTCATCGACTTAGCACTAAGGCAAAAAAAGGTTTGGCGCGCGACTTTATAGCGGTAGGGTGCGCCACAAGCACCATACATATAGAAGTTTTGCATAAGTGCTCCACAAGTTTAATTTACAGACATAGCTTTAGCCAACTGCAACTTGCTCACACTTTCTTCAGGCTGAACATCCATGTGATAGCTGAGTGCCGCAGGAATCCCGAGCACGCAGCACGGAAAATTATTGCCTAGTTCCCTAACCAGCGAGTGGTTGGCCGAATCGCAGCCCAAGAACAGTAAATTTGCTGATTCTAATTCAACCACATTTCTCAGTTCTGTAGCAACCCGCCCGATACGCAAATGAGCTTTGAATAAACCGCGCCATTCCTCAGCCAAACAGCGCGCTTGCCACAGCAACCTATCAGCTACCTCATACTCATTATTTTGACCAAAAATTGCTCGGAAATAATGCGGATCGCTCCAATTTTTTCGCTGGGATACTGATGAGATTTCTGTGGCAGGTAAAGCGATCGCAGGCGCTGCACAATGAAGAGCGAATGTTTCCTCTAAATCCGACACTTTCGGCTTGGCAGCCAAGGCATTTGCCACAGCAAATTTGCAAGTATCTTCGCCGTAACTTTTGGCCGCTTCGTCGATCACGTAGACGACTTGAACCGTGACTTCTTGAGTTGTTACTAAACGAGTTTGATGCGCAATCCAAAGGGTAATGTCTAGAGCTGTTTGACTTTTGGGAGAACTATTGTAACCGACAATAAAATTGATACTTTTTGCCTGTTTTGTAGCTGGTGATTTCTGATATCTTTGCACTTGTGGCTCCGGCAGCAACACCATTTCTTCGGCTAAGTTTTGGTATCCCAATGCACTTTCAAAACGCGCTAACATTGTTTTGAGATTCACAGGCTTGACCTCTCTTAAGTGAATTGTTTTGTCTGTCCGTCGGGCGTTATTCGTCTTGGGTAAAGTAGCGATCGAGAAAATTCAAAGCATAGTTGCGCAGTTCGTAATAATCCTGAGATTCCCGTAACTCCTGGCGATCGCGCGGGCGCGCAAACGGCACTGACAAAATTTCACCTATCGTCGCAGCCGGGCCGTTTGTCATCAGCACAATGCGATCGGACATATAGATAGCTTCATCCACATCGTGAGTAATCATCATTGCAGCTTGTCTGTGATTTTCCCAGATATCCAGCACCTGTTTCTGCAACTTGCCGCGAGTCAGAGCATCCAGCGCTCCAAACGGTTCGTCCATTAATAACATTTTCGGTCGGATCGCCAAAGCTCGCGCAATCCCAACCCGCTGTTTCATGCCTCCTGAAATTTCGTCTGGATATTTATCGGCTGCTGCATTTAAGTTTACCATTGCTAGGTGTTCGTTGACAAGACTAATCTTCTCAGAACGGCTAAGAGTTTGCAAAACTTCATCAACTGCCAGCCGAATATTTTCCCGCACCGTCAGCCAAGGCAGCAATCCGTAGTGCTGAAATACCATCATGCGATCGGCTCCCGGTTTGCGAATTTCTTTTCCTTCCAGTGTCACTATTCCGTCGCTCTGTTTTTCCAAACCTGCCACTATTTTTAGCAGCGTTGATTTGCCGCAACCCGAGTGACCGATTACCGAAATATATTCGTTTTCTCCAATACTTAAATTGATATTGTCCAAAACGCTAAATTCGCTACCGTCCGCATTTTTATACGACTTGAACAAATTCTTAATTTCCAGAAATTCAGGCTGCTTCTTGACTTGGCTGCTGGCTTCGATAGAAGTAGAAAAGTATTGAGTCACGGTATTCTCCTAAAAAGTAGTAAAGTGTTAATTTGATTTCCGAACGGTTGAGTAAGCGGTAAGGTGCGCCCCCCCCCAGAGGTTCTGCGTTCAGAAATGTAGAAATTAAGACTGAAAAAAAGACTGAGGGCGGTTGGCTCGAATTTCAAAACTATTCAAATAACCCACGAGATCGCTAGGATCGAATGCCTTTTTATCAATGAAAAGTTCCGCAGGTTCCACTTGGTAATCCTCCTGGGGACAATCGATCCCCATTTCCCCAACAATCTTGCGGTAAAGGTCGGTTCTCCAAGCTTTTTTAGCTAATTCCTCAGCATTTTTTGGCAGTTCTTTAATCTGTCCCCAGCGAGCGGCTTGAGTCATCAACCACAGACTCTGAGACTGCCACATAAATGTTGAATGATTTCCCGGTATTTGAGGCAAATTATTAGGAATGTCATAGAAAATAGTTGCATCTTCCGATTGTATGGTGCGGTCTTTTCCGTCAAACCCTCCATAGTTGTAGTCGCCAACTATTGCGGGTCGCGTAAATTTGTCGATCGCCCCTTTTTTCGGTTTCGCCCCCGTAAACGATCGCTCAGTCAGCAGCGCCGCTATTTCATTGCGATTTTCCGGCTTGCTGCAATACTGACAAGCTTCCACCATTGCCTTAACCAGCGAGTAATAAGTTTTCGGATTTTCCTCAATGAATGATTGCATTACTCCCAAAAGGCGATCGGGATGTCCCAGCCAAACTTCCTTGCCTTGCACGAAGGTAAAACCCACTCCCAAATTGCCTTGAATTGCCCGCGTATTCCAAGGTTCGGCCACCATGTAAGCCTGCATGGCGCCAATCCTGATGTTCGTTACCATCTGCGGCGGCGGCACAATAATTACCCGAAATTCTTTGAACGGATCGACACCGGCAGCCGCGGATATGTAGCGGACAAAGTATTCGTAAATCGCAGAACTCAGAACCACTGCCCAAACCCTGTTTTCCGCTGGCTGACTGTCAAAAAAGGCTCGAAATAGTTGGCCAAATTCTTCCAAATTGCCGTTGTATTCGTGCCACGGGCGTAAACCGAAATCCCACATAGCTTTGTTCATCGTCATGGCGTTGCCGTGGCGGTGAATTGTCATTGCCGCGCACAGGGGTGCGTGCCGCGCTCCTTCGGCGCCAATTCGGGCGTTTGTGACGGCGCCGGATACGACTGGGGAGGCGTCGAGGCGGCCGAAGATGACGCCGTCGCGGGAGGTTGCCCAGCTTGCTTCGCGGTTGAGTTGGACGTTTAAACCGTATTTGCGGAAAAAGCCTTTTTTCCAGGCGATCGCAAATGGTGCACAATCGTTAACCGGCACGTATCCTACGGTTAAATTTGGTTTTTCTAAGGTTCGGAAATCGACGAGCGGCTTTACGGCTGAGGCTTCTTCTGTGAGTCCTTTTGCCGATCGATCCGCGCTAATTGCACAACCAGATAAAGCCATTCCCGCCGCCGCCCCTATTCCTTGCAAAAACTCTCGGCGGTTCCATTCATTGGAAAACTTGTCACTCATATTTAATTTGACTAATGACTGTTAACTGTTGACTGTTGACTGTTGACTGTTGACTGTTGACTGTTGACTGTTAACTGCTTTCCTAACAACTGCCAACTGACTAATGACTAATGACTCTGGATCGAACGATGCGTTACCCATTCCTGAACTTTGTCAACAGCAGCGTCTAGCAACAATCCAGTTATGCCAATTACAAACACCGCTAAAAATACCGAACTCAGATTCAAACGGCTCCACTCATCCCACACAAAAAAGCCAATTCCCACACCGCCTGTCAGCATTTCCACCGCCACAATCACCAGCCAAGCAATCCCCAAACTAATCCGCAAACCTGTAAAAATGTATGGCAAACTCGCAGGCCAAATTATCTTGGTAATCCGCCTCCAGCGCGGCATTTCCAACACTCTCGCCACATCCAGATAATCCTGGGAAACGCTAGAAACTCCCAAAGCTGTGTTGATAATTGTCGGCCACAAAGACGTGATGAATATGACAAAAATTGCCGACGGCTCTGCTAAATTAAAAATCGATAGAGCTATGGGCAGCCAAGCTAGCGGCGACACGGGTTTGAAGATTTGAATCAGCGGATTGAGCGCCATCATTGCCGGTTTCGACATCCCGATCAGAAATCCCACGGGAATCGCCACTGCAGCACCCAGAAAAAATCCCACCAACACCCGGCGCAAACTCGCTAGCAGCAGCCAGCCAATGCCTAAATCTCCAGGCCCGCGCTGATAAAATGGATGGAATATGTAATCTAAATTAGCTATTAACGCCTGATACGGAGTGGGAATCAAATCGCTGTTGAAGCTGGCAACAATCCACCACAAACCAAGAATTCCCAAAAAACCCGCAGCAGGTAACAAAACAGCATCTCGGATGACAACGGGTTTTACACGCTTCCACGTTGCAACTCCTGCAAGTGCGATCGCAGATAAATTAAGCTGTATGAACATTTCAATCTCCTTCAGAGTCAGGGCAGGTACAATAATCTTGAACAATACCAACCTGAGACACTGACGAAGCCAAACTATCTTTTTCAGAAATTTGGCTTTTCAGTCTCTTCTCAATGCCTGCGAAGTTAGCTGACGGGCTAGGACTGAGAGATGTCCTTCTCCTGAGATTTCAAAATCCAAAATTACACTCTAATTTGGCAATTTTTAACTTTGCTTTTTAATTCTGTAGAGATTCGCCCCGAAAATTGGTTCCTCCGCTCCAGCCACACGCTTGGTCTGATAGCGCGACGCTTGATTAGGCTTGACTTTTTAAGCCAATTTTAATTAAGCTAGCACGAGCGTTGAATTTTGTCAATACGTCAAAAGAAGTAGCTATTGGCGATCGGTGAAGCCCAAAAGTTGAGAGAAAATTCAAAAAGTTAATTATTAAACTAACCTAGAGTTATAAAATTTAATCGCTGACTTGATTTATATATTAAGGGCCATGATAGATTTTAGCCAAGCTCTACAAGATAAAATTGACATAATAGTCCAAAACTGGATCGAAGCTGTTCGCGGCGACGAGCAAATAGAAACCGCCAAGCAACTCACCTACGATTCCGTGCGCGACAGCCTTCCCATCGTACTGCAAGCGATGGTAACTATGCTGTCCCAATCAGAAGAAAGCGACATTCGGACACTCATAGAAGAAAGTTTAGACCACGGGGGTGTCAGGGCACAACAAGGCTACGATGCCCAAGAAATTGCGCGGGAATACCGCTTGCTGCGGCAGGTAATTTTCGATGCTTTAGAGCCAGAATTGCTAAAAGGCTCAGCCGCTGAAGTCAGCAGAGCTTACCGCTTAATTGACAGTGCCCTCGACGAAGTAATTGCTGACTGTTTCAAAACCTATACCCAGACTAGATTCCAAGAACTACAGGAGTTGCAAAACCAATTGCAACTTACAAATCAAGAGCTGACTCGCTTAGTTCGCGCCAGTCAAGATAATCTATCTCACTTAGCTCACGAATTGAAAACTCCCCTCACCTCTATTATTGGTTACTCAGAATTGTTTTTGCGCCAAAGAAACAATTCTCAACTTAAAGATTCTGCTCCCAATTTGGCACATATTGATAAAGTCCTCAACAACGGCAGACGCTTACTTAGATTAATTAACGATACTCTCGAAATCTCGCGGTACGAGGCGGGACGCATAAAATTGCAGCTAACTGCGACAAATGTGCGATCGGCGATCGGCACTGTTGTCGAAATAATCGAGCCTTTGGCTAACGCCAAAAATTTAGAGATAGCCGTTGAGTGCGATCCGGTTCTCGATCAAGTTATGACAGATTACTTGCGCTTGCAGCAAATTGTCACCAACTTGGTCAGCAACGCCATTCGCTACACCGAAGCTGGTACTATTACCATAAAAACCGAATTATTGTCAGACAAACATTGGAGTATCTGCATTACGGATACAGGAATTGGCATTGCTTCAGAAGACTGCGATCGGATTTTTATGCCATTTTTTCGGGCAGACAACTCCCTGGGTTCTTTGATGCCTGACAGTACCGGCTTAGGCCTAGCAATTGTCGCTCGATTAGTCAACCTCTTGCAAGGTAAAATCGAATTAGTTTCTGAAGTAGGAGTTGGTTCCTCCTTCACTGTAATTTTCCCCTTACAATTGGAGGGATTTTAGATGACTGTTAACTGTTGACTGTTGACTGTTGACTGTTGACTGTTAACTGCTGACTGTTAACTGCTGACTGCTGACTGCTGACTGTTAACTAATGACTAATGACCAATAACTAATGCCCAATGCCCAATGCCCAATGCCCAATGCCCAATGACTAATGACTAATGACTTCTTCAAATCAGAAACCGAATCGTTACATAAACAGCCGCACTTATTAATTGCAGCGCCATCACAGGAAGTCCGTAACGCAGAAAAGTTTTAAAAGAAATCCGGCGCCCGTGGAGTTCAGAAATTCCCGCCGCCACTATATTAGAAGAAGCTCCTACCAAAGTGCCATTTCCGCCTAAAGTTGCTCCGTACATCATCGCATAAAACAGTGGCAGCACAGCAGGTGGAAACTGCCCTGCAAAGTCCGGCGCCAGCACCTCTGTCGGTGCGAGCCCGATATTGACAACATACTGTTTTAGCAGCGGCACCATCGCCACTACCAGCGGAATATTTGGCACCACGCTCGACATCAAACCCACAAAAAATAACAAAACTAAAGAACCAAGAAAAATATTTTTACCTAAAATCACTGCTAATATTCCAGATATATTGCCGATTACTCCGGTTTTTTCCAAACCGCCAATCAGCACAAAGATAGACATAAAAAATAGCAAGGTGCTCCAATCTAAATCCCGCAAAATATTATTAACAGAATCAAGTTGGGAATGGTGAGCTAAAAGCATTGCCAAAGCAGCCCCCAACAAAGCAACGGCTGCCGGTGAAATAGGCACGGGCAGAGACTCTCCTATGACAAAAAATGTCAGCACGAAAGCTATAATTAAGCCGCCCACTGCTAAGACTCGCGGGTGATTGATTTTTGGGCGCGGCAAATGTTCCAAATCGTCTAAGTTTTTGTGCCAAATTTCGCTCCACAGCCAAGGCAACATAACTAATATAACTGCTAATGCGATCGCCCCGCCCAAACTTAACTTTACCAGGTAATCTGCAAAGCTCATGTTAATAGCATCGCCAACAATGAATGTCGCCGGATCGCCCACGATTGTCAGCAGTCCCGAACTGTTAGCCACAAATACCATTAAAATCAGTAACGGCACAAAATCTACACCGACTTCTTCTGCCATTGGCGGAATTAATGGTGCTAGCAGCATGACTGTCGTGGCATTGGGCAAAACTGCACAAATTGGCGTAGTAATCGCGACAATACCCAGCAAGAGATTTTTGCCTTTGCCTTTAGCCAAAAGAACCATTTGAGTTGCCAAGTATTCAAATACTTTGGTAGGCTCAAAGGCTCTCACCATTACCATGACTCCGAAGAATAAGCCCAGCGTGGCGTGACTTCGACCGATATATTCGATCGCGTTGTTTAACGTCATCACGTGGGTAAAAACCAGAATCACCGCTCCCAGAAATGCCGCAACTGTTAGATGTATCCATTCTGTAATTATTAAGAAAACTACACATATAAATGTTGCCGTAGCGATCGCAGCTTGCACGTTTTCCATTTAGTCCCCTAAAAAATTTTAAATTTTAAATTTTAAATATTTATCGTCAGGAAATTATACTACTTTATGGCTATTCTGTCAATAAGTTTAAGTGCGGGTTTTGGCAGGGACAAGCTGGGATCGGCTCCTCAAGAGAGATCCAGCACAGGAAAAAAATTACCTCAAAACTACTTCTTTTGGGAGGGTCGCGATCGCCCGAAGTTTGGTATGGCGATCGGGCGATCGCTCAACTACAATGAAGCATGGGCAATATCTGCCAAACTCAACCCCCACGCAGAAATCATGGACTACAGCCAAGTGCTCGCCGAAAAAACCGATACTATCCTCGAAAACTGGATTGAAGCAGTACGCTTGGATCGGAAAATTGAAACCGCTGACGCCTTACCACTGTCAGCGATCGAAAATCACATACCTCACCTGTTGGCGGCGATGACCACAGTGCTTTCCCAACATCAAAGCAGCGACATAAAAGTAATAATTGAAGCCAGTTTAGATCACGGACTAATCAGAGCAGAACAAGGCTACGACGCAGCAGAAGTAGCCCGGGAATACAACTTATTGCGTCAAGTAATTTTCTCCCAATTAGAAGCAGAATTGCTAGCAGGAACCACCGCCCACGTATTCAGAGCTTTTCGGCTGATAGATGCCGTAATAGACGAAGCGATTGCCCAGTGTTTCAAGAGCTACGTCGCTCAGAGGCTGCGGGAACTTCACCAAATCCAAACTCAGTTAAAACTCACCAATCAAGAACTCAATCGCCTCGTCAGTGTCAATCAAGAAAACGTCTACCATTTAGCTCACGAACTCAAAACTCCTCTCAACTCAATTATCGGTTATTCCGAACTGTTTTTACGTCAAGGAAAATGGCAACCTGAAATTAAAGATACCCTCCCCGGTATCGAACACATCGAGCGAGTATTGCGTAACGGCAGACAGTTGCTGCGCATGATTAATGACACACTAGAACTTTCTCGTGCCAATGCCGGAAAGATTAAACTTAACCTGCAGCGAACTAATGTACAATCTGTAATTAACACCGTAGTAGAAATGATGCAGCCAATTGCTGATGCTAAAGGACTCAAGCTCGCTGTTACCAGCGGCTGCGCCCCAACACAAGTAATCGCCGACGGACAGCGGCTGCAACAAATTCTGATCAACCTGCTGAGCAATGCCATTCGCTATACAGAATCTGGTAGCATTGAATTAAGTTGCCGTTGTCATGGAGAAGCAAATTGGGCGATCGCAATTACAGATACTGGCATTGGCATCGCCCCCGAAGATACAAAGCGCATCTTTGACCCCTTCTTTCAAGCAGGAGAAGCCGGCAAACAGCTCTTTCCCACCGAAAGCACCGGGCTGGGATTAGCAATAGTATCGCGGCTCGTCTCGCTGCTGCAAGGCAAAATCGAGCTAGTATCAGAAATAGGAGTCGGCTCAACTTTTACCGTGATTCTGCCCCGAGAAGTTAAAATCCTCCAAGAAGTAAGCTAAACATTAAGTTCAAATTTTTACATCCGAAAATCCTATGCCCGCAGCCAACAGACGCCCTTCCACAATAGCCTTTCCCCTCACCGCCGTAGTCGGGCAAGAAGCAATCAAATTAGCCCTGCTGTTAGCAGCAGTCGATCCAGGATTGGGAGGAGTGGCGATCGCCGGCCGCCGTGGCACAGCAAAATCAGTAATGGCCCGCGCCTTGCATTCCCTACTGCCACCAATTGAAATTGTAAAAGACTCTTTTTGCAACGCCGAACCAGCTCAAACTCTTGCAGAACAGGCATCTTATCTATTAGAAGAAAGCGGGCAAGAGGATCCCACAAAATATACTAATTCCCCAAATACTGAAATAATTCCCACACCATTTATTCAAATTCCTTTGGGTGTCACCGAAGACAGACTCTTAGGTTCCGTCGATGTCGAACAATCAGTAAAATTAGGCCAAACCGTATTTCAACCAGGACTCTTAGCCCAAGCAAATCGAGGCGTACTTTATGTAGATGAAATTAACCTCCTTGATGACAACATTTCCAACCAATTGCTAACAGTATTAACCGAAGGGCGCAACCAGATAGAACGCGAAGGCATTAGCTTCCAACACCCCTGCAAACCTCTATTTATCGCCACCTACAACCCCGAAGAAGGCCCGCTCAGAGAACATTTGCTCGATCGCATCGCGATCGTACTTTCAGCCGACGCAGCACTCGAACTAGAAGAAAGAGTCTATGCAGTAGAACAAGCTTTATCCTACTCCAGCTCCCCCCAAGAATTTCTCAATCAATACGCCGAAGACACCGACAACCTCAAAACCCAAATTATCCTAGCCAGAGAATGGCTCAAAGATGTCAGCATTAAACGCGAACAAATTGCCTACCTAGTAGAAGAAGCCATCCGGGGTGGCGTTCAAGGACACCGCGCCGAAATATTCTCCGTCCGCGTAGCCATTGCCGCCGCCGCCATCGAGGGACGCACAGAAGTTAACGCCGAAGACCTGCGCCGCGCCGTAGAATTAGTCATCGTACCCCGCGCCACCATCATCCAAACTCCCCCAGACGAAAACTCTCCTCCTCCTCCCCCCCCACCGCCTCCCCAAAAGCAGTCAGAACAAGAACAAGACGAACCAGAAAACGAGCAAGAAGACGAAGAAGACCAAGAGGATGAAGACAACCCGGAACCTCAAGAAGAACCAGAAAAAGATACCATTCCCGAAGAATTTCTCTTCGACCCCGAAGGCGTAATTCTCGACCCTAGCGTCCTTTTCTTCGCCCAAGCCGCCAACCGCCAAGGCAAATCGGGCAGCAGAAGCACCATTTTCTCCGAAGATAGAGGCCGTTACGTCAAGCCAGTATTGCCCAAAGGCCCCGTCCGCCGCATCGCCGTTGACGCCACCCTCAGAGCCGCCGCACCTTACCAAAAAGCCCGCCGCGACAGGAATTCTCACCCCCCCCAACCCCCCCTTGCGAAGGGGGGGCAAGAGGCGAGTCAACCCCCCCTTGCGAAGGGGGGGCAAGAGGCGAGTCAACCCCCCCTTGCGAAGGGGGGGCAAGGGGGGGTTGAGCGCCGTGTATTTGTCGAACAGGGAGACATTCGGGCGAAGCGCTTGGCCAGAAAAGCTGGAGCTTTAGTCGTATTTGTCGTCGATGCTTCCGGTTCGATGGCCCTCAACCGGATGCAGTCGGCCAAAGGTGCAGTCATGCAGCTACTCACAGAAGCTTATCAAAGCCGCGACCAAGTGGCTCTCATTCCCTTTCGGGGAGAACAAGCAGAAGTGCTGCTACCGCCGACTCGCTCGATAGCCCTGGCCCGCAAGCGTTTGGAACGGTTGCCCTGCGGCGGCGGTTCCCCCCTGGCCCACGGTTTGACTCAAGCCGTGCGCGTGGGAGTCAACGCGCGGCAGTCTGGAGATATCGGTCAAGTTGCGATTGTCGCCATTACCGACGGACGCGGTAATATTCCTTTGGCTCGTTCTTTGGGCGAACCGATTTTAGATGGAGAAAAGCCTGATATTAAAAAGGAATTGTTAGAAATTGCTGCCAAAATTCGTGGGTTGGGAATGCAGTTGCTGGTGATTGATACCGAGAGCAAGTTTATTTCGACTGGCTTTGCGAAGGAATTGGCCAAGACTTCTGGAGGGAAATACTATCACTTGCCGAAAGCTACCGAACAGTCGATCGCAGCTATGACTAAAAATGCTCTGCGCGACGCGATCGGCTAAAATCCTGATACCCGCATTTATCTGCGTTTATCCGCGTTTATCTGCGGTTAAAAATCCCAAAATTAGACTTTTTGCCAAAAGTCTAATTTTTAACTCTCACTCTGCGGCGAGTCACCGCCAGCGAACCCGCAACTACACCCAACCCTACCACCGTCGAAGCCTCAGGAATTCTCACAGGCACCCGTGTTACCCTTCCCGGGCTCGGGCTTGGAGAAGTTGTACCTTGGGGGAGTTGAGCGACATTAGTCAGCACCAAATTTTCTAAACCCTGCCCTGAAGCAGCGGTAGAAACGGCTCGAACATTAGCTGCAACGGCAGCTTGAGCGCCGGACATAACGGCGGCAGCCAGTAAAATTCCGGTTGCATGTGGCAATAATTTGCGCTCAAAAAAGGTGTGCATGGGAGATTACCTATTTAGCATTTTGTCGCTCAAACTCGATCTCTTCATTAATTTCCTGGGCATTCTCTGTCTGAGCTACCTTAGCAATTAACCGAACCGATTTTAGATTTTAGATTTTAGATTTTAGATTATTGGAGTTTCTGAGCCCTAGTTTCCACCCTTGCCACAAATTAAAAATCTCAAATCAACTGCAGCCCCTGCCTCTAGCATAGACTCCTCAATCCCAAATCGTAAAACCCCCATCCAAAATTGATTGACCTCAACTATCTGCGATTCGATCGACTTTAAGCTTGCCCATCGCCGCAGATAGCGCCGGCTCTTTAACCTCAATTATAGCTCTGCCGCGACGCGCAACCGTGCGAGAGGGTCACACCCCACAGACTTGATTAGACTCAATTATAAACAATCGATCCGTGCTTTGGAGTGATGTCACCCCCCTTCTTTATCAAATCTTTAAACTATTCGAGGTTTTGCAAACAAACTGTAAAGCTGTCAAAATAGAGATAGCAATTCTCAGCCAAAATTAGGTAAATCCTCGTGAGTAACACTAGCAATTTTCGCGAAGCCGTGCGCGAGGCCAAAAACCACGCGCTGGTAGGCCCCAACGTCATCTCCAACGCTCTCCCCTTCGTGGGCGGCGGACTTGTCTTAACTGCTGTCGGCACCTACGGTGGCCTGGGAGTGATCCGCAACTATCCCGGGATCTTCTTTCCCACATTCATCGCCGCGATCGTCCTAGAATTAATTCTGTTCTTTGTCGCTAGCGCCGCCGCCGAACAAGGCAACAAAAATACCGCTTTGCCCCTGCTGGCAACCTACAGCTTGCTTTCCGGCTACACCCTCAGCGGATTGGTGTCTCTAGCCGTCAGAAGCGAAGGCGTCGGCATCCCCGGCATCGGTTTTGCTGCACTCGGCTGTGGCCTTACCTTCATCGCCGCCCGTCAAATTGGGTCCAACCTTTCTGAAGAAGACGGCATGGCCCTCACCAAAACTATCAGTTTAGGTGTCATTGCTTTGTTCGTCGTCGTTGTCGGTCAGGTTCTGCTCTCTGTATTTGGCGTTTACACCCCAACCTGGTTGGAAATTGGCATTTCTGGCCTCGGCGTGTTTATATTTGCCGGCGCTGCGATCGTCGATTTTTACATATTACCCCGCAGCTACCGCGACGATCAGTATTTGCCCGCTGCTCTGTCGATGTACTTGACCTACATCAACTTGTTCATTTTCATTCTGCGCTTGCTGATTGCTCTCAACGGCCGGGATTAATTGAAACTTTAGCTTAAAAAAAACCGCGGCTCGATCGACATCCTGCCGCGGTTTTTGATTAAGATGGGCAATCAAGATATAGCCTTTCTCAGTAACATGTTCCGACGTGCATAGGGCATAGGCCTCCGTGGGCATACCTCACCACGCTTGAGAACCGCTATAGTAGTCATCGCCTCAAGCGCGATCATAAACAAAACTTATACAGCGTATTCCAAGTTTATGAAGTAGGGACACCGGGCCCGGCTCCCTGTCCCTACGGCGGGGATAGAGCGATATCTGGTATCCTTCATAAACCAGGAATACGCTGTATCATGTCCTCCGGCTGAAGGCATGAGGTATAATTTTACTCTTTAATCACTTAATCAAAAGTCTTGTTGTCTAATTCTGTCGATCGCGATTTCAACATTCATAAAAAATCAATAGGATAAAACTCATGTACTTAAAATATGAAGATATCAGAAGAGTCAGCGTAGAAATTACCTCCAGGTGCAATGCAGCTTGCCCGCAGTGTCCCCGCACCGACAACCCGATTTTGCCGGGGGCGGAATTAAAGATGCAGGATATTGAGAGAATTTTTCCCAAAGAGTTTTGCTCTCAGTTGGATTTGGTTTATATGTGCGGCAACTACGGCGATGCTATGACTAGCAATACCACAATTCCGGCGATCGAGTATTTGCACCGCATGGGAGTTCCTCAGATCTGCCTGTACACCAACGGTAGCGGACGCAATCCAGACTGGTGGCAAGCCCTGGCAAAGGCGATGACAGGAGAATACGATCGCGTAATTTTTAGTATCGACGGGTTGGCCGATACTAACAGTATCTATCGCCAAAATACCAACTGGGACAGGATAATGCAGTCTGTTAATGCCTTTATCCAAGCAGGCGGAAAAGCTGTATGGCACTACTTGATTTTTGAACACAACCAGCACCAAGTAGAAGCAGCGCGGGATTTAGCCCAACAACTAGGATTTGTCGAGTTTGTACCGAAAGCTACCTCTCGTTTTGTGGCGAAAGAGATTTATGAAAAAGAGTCCGCAAATCAACAGCCTCAGAAGGCAGAAAACTCTCAGGTAGAGGCTAAGAGCGATCGCCCCAACCAACCAGCAACAGCTCATGTGTCAGCCCCTCAGCATCAAGAACAGGCCGCGCTTCAGTTCCACCGACAAGCTGAGGAATGTTTGAAACAAGGAAAGCTATCAGAGGCGATCGCAGCCAGCCAACAAGCCCTAAAAATTCAGCCTAATTTTGCAGCAGCCTGCAAAACTTTAGGCAACGCTTTTCAAGGTTTGGGGAAGATGCAAGCAGCAGCAGATTGTTACGCCAAGGCACTCCAAATTCAGCCTAATTTTCCAGAAGTTTATGCTAATGTAGGCAGTCTTTATGCTCAACAGCAACAGTGGCAGCCAGCTAGTGCTTATTACCAAAAGGCGATCGAGCTTAAGCCCAATTTTGCAGGAGCTTATCGCAATTTAGCTAAAGTGTTGACACAGTTGGGGCAACCAGAAAAAGCCAATTATGCTTGGTATCAAGCTATAGCTATCGAAACCTCTCAAGCACCAGAACCAAATCCTTCTGTCCCATCAAAGCCAGCCAGCGAAGAACTCCAACCCCCATCATTGGAACAATATAAAAATCCCCAGGGAGACCAATTTATCGAAGCTGTAGAAAAATTTGGTAGCCTAAACAATTACTACCGAAATGTAGAAATTAGCTGCCAAACTCAAGCCAGCAAAGAGATTTTCATCAGTTTTGAAGCCGAACTCTGGCCTTGCTGTTGGGTAAGCCATACTAAATACGCTGTTTATAACCACACTTACAGACCGCAAATGCTGGCTTTAATTGAAAAGTACGGCAAGGGGTTTAATTCTCTCAGAACTCAATCTGTGAAAGATGCGATCGCCAGAGATTGGTTTCGCGAAGACCTCACAAAAAGTTTTTCCTGTTCTAAAAGGTTGGACGTATGCGCTCACGAATGCGGTAAAACTTTCAATTCAACAGGTTCGCAGTATATATAAGAAGGAAGGCACAACACGGATAACGCTGTTAATTCTATCGGGAACCCTGGTTTTAATGTGGTGAAGCGATCGAATTTCATGTCACTATTCAGGCAGGTTATCGGGATCGATCCCTTGCGATCGCAAATACTCAGCTAGGCGTTCGGCTCGCTGTTGTAGACCCTCAGCTCGCTGTCGTTCTACCCTCAACTGCTCGCGCATCTGCCCCGCCGCTGCATCCGGCAGGGGATAGACATTTCCTAACTCGTCGTACCAAACCAGAATTTCTTGCTCGATGCCCCCAATAGCTTGCTGAGATCGCCCTATGCCCAGTCTCACTTCTGGCATCCAATAGGGTTCGCCAATCTGCTGCCTGTACTGCCCGTCAATCAGCTTGTAGACTTCAAACGGTTGATGCCGATCTCGCCGCCAAAATTCGGGGTTGTAAATAATGTAGTATAAAACCCCTAACCCGGCATAAATCGACATTTTCTCGTCGTACTCTCCACCGGGTTTGTGAGACACCATTTCCAATGCTAAGATCGGCACAACCTCGTTTTCTTCCCAGACAGCATAGCTGCGGCGAGATTTGCCCCCTTTTCGGCGCTCCACCCCCAAACTGAGAAACCCGTCGGGGACGACAGGCACTTTGGGACTGATTCCTGTGGTGTGATACACCGCCATATCCACCCCAAAGTACCAATCCATGCGAGCCGACCAAATGCTGGTCAGGACAAACAACAATAGGTTCGGCAGCAGATTCTGGTCTTCGTTATCCACAGGGGTATCGTCCGAACAGGGCAGGTCTTCGGTAGACGGCAAGCTTAATTTTAGTTCTGGGGAAATCATGGCAGTTAACTCCCATCGAGATCGTTAACCTGATTTTAGATTATAGCAACTTTTTTTGCTTTTTTTGAATTTTGAATTTTTAATGCGGTAAAGTTTTTAATTGAACGGGTTCGCACTATATCTAATTAGGAAGAAGCAATAACATTTTGTTGAAAGATCCCAATTTCAGCTAAAATCAAAAATACACCCCACAACGCCGGAGAACTAACAGTGGAAGTTCTAGACATCAAACACAATATCGAAACTTTGTCCGATCGACTGGGTGCAACCCAGGACTATCTTTGACATCCCCGCACTCACAGCCAAAATTCAAGACTTAGAGCAAATCAGCGCCCAACCAGCATTTTGGGACGACCAAGATCGAGCTCAAGAAACCCTCCAAGAACTTAATGACTTAAAATCTCATTTAGACCAATATCGCGGCTGGCAAACTAGCTTGGAAGATGCCAAAGCTATTTTAGAACTGCTGGAGTTAGAAGCCGACGAGTCCCTGTTCCAAGAAGCCTCATCGAGTCTTTCTCAGTTAACCCGCGAACTCGACCAGTGGGAACTGCAACAATTACTATCCGGGCCCTACGATGAAGGCGGCGCCGTTTTGACGATTAACGCCGGGGCCGGCGGCACAGATGCTCAAGATTGGGCCGAAATGCTGCTGCGGATGTACACCCGCTGGGGGGAAAGTCAAGGTTACAAAGTACATTTAATGGAAATTTCCGAGGGAGAGGAAGCAGGTGTTAAATCTGCTTCTTTGGAAATTGTCGGCCGCTACGCTTACGGTTATATGCGATCGGAAAAAGGCACTCACCGCTTGGTCAGAATTTCGCCTTTTAACGCTAACGACAAGCGTCAAACCAGTTTTGCAGGCGTCGAAGTGATGCCAATTCTCGATCGATCCGTCAAGTTGGACATTCCCGAAAAGGATTTGGAAGTCACGACTTCCCGCGCTGGCGGCAAGGGCGGGCAAAATGTTAACAAGGTAGAAACCGCAGTCCGCATCGTTCACCTTCCTACTGGCTTGGCCGTCCGCTGCACAGAAGAACGCAGTCAGTTGCAAAATAAGGAAAAAGCTCTAGCATTACTCAAGGCTAGACTGTTGGTGGTTGCTAAGGAACAGCGGGCTTCGGAAATTGCCGAGATTCGCGGCGACATGGTAGAGGCAGCTTGGGGCAACCAAATTCGCAATTATGTTTTTCACCCATACCAAATGGTCAAGGATTTGCGTACTGGAGTGGAAACAACGGCTATCGAAGATGTGATGAACGGCGAATTAGACCAGTTTATTCAAGCTTACCTGCGGCAGGAAAATCAGTTGATAGCCCAACCCTCTTAAACCAGTACCCGCAATCAAAGGGGTTAGTAGTTTCGAGTTCACTGTTGACGGTTGACGGTTAACTGTTCACGGCGTCAACAGTCAACCGTCAACCGTCAACATCATTCCGGTGTAACCGGAAATGATATCAAGTCCTCACTACCAACCAACTTTATGGTATAATTTTGAGGTTTTGGGCGATCGCCCGACCTCCAACAGGTCGCGCGGTCAAAAAGCTTGATATGATAAAACTTGATCTAACAAACACTAAGGAGAAAGAATGACCCAAGTTGTAATAGGCGAAAATGAAGGGATTGAGTCAGCCCTACGACGGTTTAAGCGGCAAGTTTCCAAAGCGGGTATTTTCCCCGACATGAGAAAGCACCGCCACTTTGAAACCCCCTTGGAAAAGCAGAAGCGCAAAGCTATTGCCAGAAGGACTAAGAGACGCTTTCACCGCAACAACAAACCCTAGAATTAGGGGTCAATTGATTCGGCAGATATAAGGCCTTGCGATTCAAGTACCGCAGCGACTCGGAGAATCACCGCTTCGCTGTAGGGAGCACCAATAATTTGTACCCCCAAGGGCAAAGCGCCGGGCCGCTGTACGGGCACGCAAAGAACGGGCAAGCCAATAAATGATAGGGGTTGGGTGAACAGTCCGAGATTGGGACGCACTAAGATTTCTTGTCCGGCTATTACCATTTTCTCGACGCCAATTTCAGGGGCAGCTATCGGGGTTGCGGGTGCGAGGATGATGTCTGTGTGTAGGAATATTTCGCGAATTCGATCGCGGTACCACTGTCTGAATCTCTGGGCTTGCAAGTACCAAGTCGCAGGGATCAGGGTTCCCGCTAAAAAGCGATCGCGCGTCGCCGGATCGAAGTCTTGAGGGCGCGATCGCAAATTGTCCAAATGCAAGTTTCCCCCCTCGCAAGCGGTAATGATAAATGCCGCAGCCCTGGCGCGATCGGATTCCGGTATGCTGACAGTTGCAAGCCCCCCTATTTTTGGGGGGTTTGTTGTTTTTTCTGTGTTTATACCACAATCCAAGGCATTTGTCAAGGCTTTAGCAACTATTTCTACAGCATCCATTGCTTCCGGTTCGGCCCCTGTAGCGAAATACCCGTCAGCAACAGCAATTCGCAATCCTTCGATGCCTTGATTCAACTGCGGCGAACAAAGTTCAGGCGGGCGTTGAGTGCAAACAGGGTCACGAGAATCAGGGCCTTGTAGGATATCGTACAGCAGCGCCATATCCCTGATCGATCGCCCAAACGGCCCCACACAATCCAAACTACTCGAAAATAAATAAGCGCCAGCCCTGGACAAACGACCGTAAGTAGGCTTAAACCCAAAGACACCACACAAAGCAGCCGGTACGCGGATGGAACCGTTAGTATCAGAACCGAGAGTGACGGGTACAAAACCGGCGGCGACTGCTGCTGCGGAACCGCCGCTGGAACCGCCAGCGATGCGCGTAGTATCGCGGGGATTGCGAGTCGGGCCGTAGTGGCTGTTTTCCGTCACAAAACCGTAGGCGTACTCATCCATGTTGAGCGTACCTACAAGCACAGCCCCGGCTTGTTTGAGTCGGGCGACCACAGCCGCGTCCTGGGTAGCCGGAGGATTGTCAGCGTTGATTTTTGACCCTGCTAGAGTAGTAATTCCGCCGACATCGAACAGATTTTTGACAGCAAAGGGAACGCCTGCTAAAGGGCCTGGGTCTTGGTTATTTGCGATCAAACTATCTATATTTTCGGCTGCTGCGAGTGCGCTTGATGCCGTGATGGCAGTAAAACAATTAAAAGCTTTATCCTTAAGAGCAATCCGTTCCAAAGCAGCATTTACCGCCACTGTAGCCGTAACCTTACCACATTTAACAGCCGCTGCCGTAGCAACCGCATCAGCCTTATCTAAAAAACATCTGCGTTCATCTGCCCTCATCTGCCCTCATCTGCGGTTAAAAATCTAAGGTTCAAACACCGGCGCGACTTCTACTTCTGGGGGTAAAGGAAACTCAGTAACGAGTCGGGCGATCGCAGCTATCCTCTCAAAGTTTACCACAACACCCGGCCGATGTTCCGGGTCTAACGGTAAATTTATCAGTTCGGCCGTGCGATCGACATATTCTTCTACATTTACCATGAGTCCCTCCCAAAAAAACATCAGCGTTCATCCGCGTACATCTGCCCTCATCTGCGGTTAAAAATCTAACATTCAGATATAAGTGCGATGATTATTGTATTGTAATCGCGATCGGGCTGTCAGTTATTATTGCTCAGCTTTTTATATTCCTCGGATTGTCTAATATCATCTAAAGGGGATTTTTGCTTTGCTGGTTCATCAGGACAAAACTTTATACATACCTGGGTTTCCCCCGACTGGAAATTTTCATTAACTTTTATTTGAAGCCTTCCTTTTTGCCAACCCTTAGAACCTATTTTTAGAACTTGACAATCTATTCCTTCTTGAGGGGAACTCCAGTCTATCTCCCCTCCCTTAATTATTATTTCTTCGTTAATTCGTAGCTCTTTCATCCAATTAATTATTGATTTCTGGCGAGATTCCCTTATTGCAATAAGATCAAGTATTTCAATAAACTTGCTCGTGACTACCTCTTCAAAACTGCGTACCAAAAAAGTAGCTTTATCGAATAACAAAACATCATCGCCGTCTAGTATCTCATAGTTCTTATTGGATTCGAGTTTGTCGTCCATTTTTTTCACACAATTCTGCGGCTTCCTATTTAATACCATTTGAAGGTATGTGAGTCAAGGTGGTAAAGAAACAATTTGCGATCGCACTTTTCCACTCAAACACTGACAGTTTCCCGCAACTTCTCAACGGCAACATCCAGCGGAGGCAAAGTAAAATCCTCAGCATCCATCAATTCCTTAACCTTCTCAAAAATCTCAACCTCCGCCTCTTCCTGATCCGTCAGCTTATCATAAAAACAAGGGTCAGTAAACCACTGCTCAAAAGCAAACCTTAACACCCCATTCGGGTCAAGCATAAACTGCCAATACTTAGAAACTCGGTTATCAACTACTTCAAACAGCGGTGCCGGAGTCTGTATGGGATAATAGCTGTAATTATCATCACAAATATAGTACCAAACTATTCCCTGCCACGATCGGATTGCATAAACAACATATTCCTTGCCAACAGTCAACGGCAATTCAATCTTTTTAGTATAACCTCTTGCCGGATCGATATAATTTTCCGGTAGAACTTCCCCAGTATTAGCAAGACAGCGAACAATCATAACTTGTCTACCTATAAATTCTTAGGTGCTATTTTAGGATATTGTCGTTTAAACTTTAATTCAACTTGTTGGAAAATTTTTGCATTTTCAAACCAGTGTACTTGTACGGAAGCTCCATTAATTACAAAAGCCTGAATGCTAGTTATTTTGTACCAGTCTTCGGGATTACCTCCATAGAGGGCAACCAGTCTGGAAACATCCCCTAGTATATCGTCAGGTCCCCCCTAAATTGCTCTAAAATTACCAGCCTTAGCATCTTGCAACAGAAGTTGCTCCGGCAAATTTCTGGGACTCTCATCGGGAATAGCACCTTGATTCACAATTTAACAGCTTAAAATATTGTTTGTCAAATACCATAAAAACTTATTTTAGCAGGTGCAGTTTCCGCCAACAACTTACCCCGCGAAATCACATGCCGAACCGCAGCGCGCCTTCTAATTGCATCATAACAATCCTCAGCATCCAACACAATCAAATTTGCAGGTTTCCCCGCCTCTATCCCATAATTATCATCTCCCAGATTGAGAGTTTTAGCACCGTTGACAGTCACCATATCAAAACAAGCTGCAATCTCAGCCATTCCCGTCATCTGACAAACATGAACCGCCATATGAGCGACATCCAACATATTTCCCGTACCTAAACTATACCAAGGATCTTGCACGCAGTCGTGGCCAAAACTCACATTCAATCCCTGCTGCCACAACTCCTTAACCCGCGTCACCCCACGGCGTTTGGGATAAGTATCAGCGCGGCCTTGCAGAGTGATATTAATTAAAGGATTGGCGATGAAATTAATCCCCGATTTTGCCAAACTTCCCATCAGCTTAAAAGCATAAGCATTGTTATAAGAACCGAAAGCCGTCGTGTGGCTAGCCGTCACCCGCGAACCAGCCCCGCTTCTAATCGCACAAGCCGCTACAACCTCCAAAAATCTCGACTGTTCATCATCAATTTCATCGCAGTGAACATCTATTAACATATTGTATTTTTCAGCAAGTTCAAAAATTCGCTCAACAGACTTCACCCCATCTTCCCGCGTCAACTCATAATGCGGAATCCCGCCCACAGCATCCGCACCCATATCCAGAGATTTCTCTAAAAGTTTGTCATTTTCTGGACTTCCGTAAATCCCGTCTTGGGGAAAAGCCACAACTTGCAGAGTCATCCAATCTTTGACTTGTTCTCGAACCTCCAAAAGTCCTTGCAAAGCAGTCAGCGTCGGTTCGCTAACATCAGCGTGACTCCTGACAAACAAAATCCCTTGAGACGCTTGCAGCCTTAAAGTTTCAACCGCCCGTTTTTTGACATCATCCAGAGTTAAACATTGCTTTCGTTCCCCCCAGATTTGAATACCCTCGAACAAAGTGCCGCTTTCATTCCATCGCGGTTCCCCCGCAGTCAAAGCCGAATCGAGATGAATGTGCGAGTCCACAAAAGGAGGACTAACTAAATTGCCTTGAATGTCGATTTCGCGTTCGCCAAGTTCTGATATCCGAGGCGAAACGGCGACTATTCGGTCATCCTCAATAGCAATATCAACCCTTGGGCGATCGTCGCCCGCACCTAACAAACGACATTCGCGCAGAACAATGCTATACTTTTGCTCAGACATAACAATTGCACTTAATTTAACACTTGTAAACTTTATCCTTCAAGCGTAGCGATTGGGCCTAGTGAAACCAAAAGAATTCCCCAATCACTTGCGAACCCCCTCTGCGTCCTCTGCGCCCTCTGCGGTTAAAAAATCTTACTCAAAAATCACCAAAAAGAAAGCGCAACTACAAACCGCCAACATCAGACAATCTCAAACTCCAGATTGTGATTTTTCACAAAATCAAAAGTAAAATGGTCAACCACATTAGTATCGCTCAATTCCAAATTGTAAAAATCAACAAAATCCGCATCAAAATACGGCCCAGCGTGCCAAGTCCCCACATCTAACTTAATAAAACAATTGCCCGGAATCCGAAAAGCAACAATATCATCTAAACAGGGTTGGTCCCTATCCCCAGGAGGCGCAACCGCCATCAACCAATCCTTCCCCTCCAAAGAACCCAAACACTGAGTACATTCAACGTGCCGCGTAATTTTGCCAAACTTGCGACCTTTCTCCCGCAGCCGCATAATGTAAAATCTAGGAACACCATTTTGCAAATTTAACTGAGCGTCCTCAGCATCGAAAGACTTGCCATCAACAGCCGCAAAGATAACTTGACCGTAACGCCGAAAATTCTCCCGTGTCACCCATTGCGCAAACAACTGCTTAGTCGAAATTGATTCGCTCATAAATCCCAACATCCCTAGCTTTCTCCGTCATAAATATTCTAATATAAATAGTAAGACCACCTTATTTCTACCTTGGGCGCAGCTAAAAACCAACCTTTCGACTCATCCCACAAGAAAATAAACAAGATTGCTTTCATTCGATCGCCATTCTTGAAAATTATCTGCGTTAATCTGTGTTTATCTGCCTGACATCTGCGGTTTCTGTATCAACCTTACAATCACGCATCAGCACACTGCTGCAAAAAACGAGCCGGAATATCAGCACGAGCACCCCAGTGCAAATGCAAATAAGAAGCGTGTAGCCGACAAACTCCCCAACCTTCAGCAACCGCCTCAACCTCCCCCCGCTTCCCATACCTCCAACTGTGATAAACTGGATTAATCGGTTCCACAGTTAAATGCGATCGATGAAACTCATGTCCCCAAACCCGATCGAGAGCAGTTAACACCGAACTATCCCTCAGCGCCACAGCTTCTCGGTATCCCAGCGTCAAACGCTTACCCATCGCAGCAGAAGTTTGCAACACCCCCACCCCTTGCCAAGAATTGCCATCGAAGTCTACAATAGAATCGCACAAATACATCAAACCGCCGCACTCCGCATAAGTCGGCATTCCCGAAAAAATCGCCTTTCTTACCGCATCCCGAATTAAAACATTACCGCTCAATTTTTGAGCAAACACCTCGGGAAAACCACCACCAAAATATAACCCTTGCACGTTGTCAGGAAAAACCGAGTCATCAAGGGGACTCCAAAATACCAACTCGGCACCCAACTCTTCCAACAAATCAAGATTGTCCTGATAGTAAAAATTAAAAGCCCGATCGCGCGCAACTGCAATCCTCACTCCAAATTGTTTTCCCAAAGAGTTGACAACATCATCTTTTTGAGTTATAATAACAGAAGGGAGACTGTGCCTACCCAAAAGTTGCTCAGACCCCTCACCCCCCCCATTTCGAGTTGCAGCCAACAAAGGCAAAAGTTGGTCCCAGTCAAAACTAACAGCAGCCAAATCAGCCAGTTTATCGATCGCAGCATGAAGATTCGGCAACTCCTCAGCAGGAATCAGCCCCAAATGTCGATCGGGAATAGTAACAGCCTCATCCCTACGCAAAACGCCCAAAATAGGTAAATTGAGCGGTTGGAGAGCATCTTGAAGCAGTTCCAAATGTCGATCGCTCGCCACCCGATTCAGCACCAAACCAGCGAATTTAAGGTCAGGGTTAAAAGAACGAAAACCGTGGGCGATCGCAGCCACAGAACCAGAGAGCCTGCTGCAATCTATCACAAATAATACCGGCAAATTCAGTAAATAAGCCACATGAGCCGTAGAAGCAAAGCAAAAATCATAATTGCCTTCTTCTTTTGGATAATTAATCCGTGTATCCGTGTCAAAATCCGTCTCGTGCTTTCGTGATTCCTGAGTACTTCGACTCACTCCATCAAATAGTCCCATCACCCCTTCAACTAAGGCATAATCGACATCTTGAATATGACGAGAAAAACACTTTTTTACATAAGATTCAGACGTTAATACCGGGTCTAAATTCCGACAGGGGCGACCAGTAACAAAGGCATGAAACATGGGGTCAATGTAATCGGGACCAACCTTAAAAGATTGAACGTTCAAGCCGCGGCGGATTAAATAAGCTAAAAGGGCGATCGTTACAGTAGTCTTCCCCGCCCCGCTGCGTTCGCCAGCAATTACTAAAGCCATAGTTCTAGTTAGTTAAAATAAATAATAGATAAGATTGCCAAAGTCGCTTTCCAATCTGGAAATTATCTGCGTTTATCTGTGTTAATCTGCCTTGCATCTGCGGTTTCTGTATCAATCAAAGATTTATGCAATCCTTCCTCATAAAAATAGACAGTTGATAAAGTTATGAGTATTGCTCTCGAACCGCTCAAATAATAACTATTTAACGAACCGCGAAGACGCCAAGAGCGCGAAGGAAGAAAAGAGAAGAATAAAAGTAGGGCAGACATTGCCTGCCCCACTGAATGTTAACTCAATCCGTCTTGCTTATTTTTTTCTCCTTTCTCCTGATTCCATCCATCCGTTACATCCGTTACATCCGCTACACAATCCGTTGCCGAACTTCTTTTTACTGTTTAGCTAACTTCAGCATTTGAGCCGTCACTGCCAAACTTTCTTCGTAAAGCACATCTCGGCCCCAACTCTGCAAGTGCTGACCCAGCAACTGTTCCGTCACCTGGTCGAACAGAGGAGTCACCTGGTTAAAGCGATCGGTTTGAGCGCCACCTTTCGTTTCCATCCGCATACAGCCGCCGGCTTCCGAACACAGAACTGTACCGCAGTCAGCCTTTTCGTTCGTAGAATTCAAACGCAGAGCAATCAAATCGCCCGGGACATCGCCCCAATCAGCAGTAGGAATAGCAGCCAACTCGGCTTCTACAACCCGTTCGTCGGGACCGACGAATTTAATTCGCTTGATTTGGTAATCGCCCTCTTCTTGTTTGAAAGCAACCGGACGCCACTGAAGCCGGCTCGCTAGCCAGCCCAAATACATCAGCGCTTGAGTAGTATTTCCTTTTTCGTAATCGATCGTCACCCGATCGATTTCCCGAATCGCCGCGCGACGTTCCGGGGCGTCAAAAGCCTCAGCAGCCAACTCTTGCCACGCGGCCAACCGGCGCCAATTGAGATCGGCGATCGGAATTCCCTCCTCGATCAGACTTTGCATCAACAGCAATTCCGCTTCAGACTCGGCAAAGCTGCTAGAGTCAACAATCACAGAACTGCTAGTTGCCGCCAGCCGCTGGAACAAACCTCGATCGGCATCGGGATTCGCTTTCCACCACAGCAGCGTCGGCAAATCCGGGATCATCAACGCTGTCACGATGCCGCTCACCCGTTCCAGAGCAGCTTCCGTACCCCGAAGCGTAATATACTCGCAGCAGATCAGATTGCCGCTGTTGCGCTTGTGAACCGGACAATAAGCAGCCACTTGAGCCTGCACGCCCCTATCTTCCCCCGCCGTCGGGCACAGAGCAATAATCCGGCAGGGATTCGCAGCTACGATCGCGTCAGCCACCCCCGAACCCCCGGAACCCAAGCCAGGCCCGCCCAACTTGCTGTCACCATTGGAATTTTTGCGAGCCACTTCTTCCCGCAAAGTCGCCAGCAATTCAGCGTTAGCTTTGCCTGTTCTCGGCAGTCCGTAAGCTTTTTGAGCAGCCCTGATGCTAGATACCGTCATCGGCCCGGTAATACCGTCCACCGGCCCTTCGTAAAACCCCAGATCCGCCAATAACTGCTGAGTTTCTTCCGGTTCGTAGACTACAAAAGTAAACGTTGTTGCCCTAGTAGCGATCGGAAAATCGCCCTTTGACCCCGATTCTCTGTAACTTTCCCAGATTTGACTCAATTCTGCCTCTATCTGGTCGATCGACACATCTTTAGGATTTTGCAGCGAAACCAGAGGCGGAGCTTTCATCGGTGTCATCGTCATAAATCTTTTCTCCTTTGTCAGTTTTTAGTCATTCGTCATCAGTCATTAGTTCAGTAGTCCTGGAGCTCCCAAAATTTTAGACCCTAGTTTAAGCTCTCAGATTCATCTGTGCAGTAAATCTAAAATCTAAAATCTAAAATCTAAAATCGACTGACTCTTAAAGTCTGCGCCACTTGCGGCCGTCTCTGTTAATTAGCAGTTCTGCTTCCGCCGGTTCCCAAGTACCCGCTTCGTATTTAGGAACCAACTCCTGTTCGTTGGACGATTCCCAATCCATCAGCGCTGGCGTTACCACCCGCCAAGCTTCTTCCACTTCATCAGAACGGGTAAACAAAGTTTGGTCGCCCAGCATACAGTCAATTAACAGTCGATCGTAAGCATCCGAAGATGTCACCCCAAAGGAAGAACCGTAACTGAAATCCATATCCACCGTCCGCGTCCGCAAATCCGGCCCCGGCATTTTCGCCTCGAACCTCAGCGAAATCCCCTCATTGGGATGCACGCGCATGGTCAAAACGTTAGGAGTAGTTTGTTGGGCCGCGGACTGAAAAATTAACAGCGGCACTTCCCGAAACTGAATCGCAATTTCGCTAACTTTTTTCGGCAACCGCTTGCCGGTTCGCAGGTAGAAAGGCACTCCCTGCCAGCGCCAGTTGTCAATCATAAACTTCATCGCCACAAAAGTCGGCGTTGTCGAGTTGGGAGCAACCCCCGGTTCTTCGTGATATCCTGGCACCTGTTTGCCCTTCATCCAACCCGCGGAATATTGACCCCGAATTGCTGAGAACTCCAAGTTATGCAAATCTGCCAAGCGAGTTGCTTGCAGAACTTTCATCTTTTCGGTGCGGATGCTGTCAGCGTCCAGGGAATTCGGTGGTTCCATCGCCGTCAGACAGAAAATCTGCATCAAGTGGTTTTGCAGCATATCCCGCAACGCCCCAGAGGATTCGTAGTAACCCGCCCGGTCTTCTACGCCTACTGTTTCTGCAACTGTAATTTGTACGTGATCGACAAATTGCCGATTCCACAGCGGTTCAAAAATCGCGTTTGCAAACCGGAACACCATTAAATTCTGAACGGTTTCTTTTCCCAAATAGTGGTCTATCCGGTAAACTTGCTGTTCTTGGCAAACCTTCTGCACGACTCGGTTGAGAGCTTTTGCCGAACTCAAGTCCCGGCCGAAGGGTTTTTCAATTACCAAGCGGTTTTTTACTGGATCTGCCAGCATTTGAGCCGCGCCCAGTTGCCTAATTGCTTCTGGGAAAAAGTTCGGGGAAACTGAGAGATAAAATATGTGATTGCCGCGAGTTCTCCTTTCTTCGTCGAGTTCCGCTAAGAAATCTTTGAGTTTTTGATAGCTTTCGGGGTTGTCAATGTCGCCCGGACAGTAGTACAAACCTTTAGCGAATTCTTGCCAAAATTCTTCATTGCCAATGCCGCCGCCAAATTCTTCAATGCCTTCGCGCATTTGCTCGCGGAAGTAATCGTGACTCCAAGGGCGGCGGGCTACTCCCACGACGGTTGTTTCCGGTGGCAAGCGCCGATCGCGCTTCATCTGATAAATTGCAGGTACCAGTTTGCGCTGGGTCAGATCCCCAGAAGCTCCGAAGATTACCAGAATTTGTGGTTCCGGCACCCGTTCTTTTCGTAAACCTACGCGCAACGGATTTTCAAGTAGCGTTACCATTTATTTTCCTTTTTCTAGAGCTGTTAGTCTTGCTAATACACCATGATAGTTTGCTGTCATTTCTGCTAGTTGCTGGGTGAGAGAGTTAATTTGCCCTTCATACTCAGCTTTCATTTGGATCCTGACTTCCTCCCTGAGTTCGGCCTTAATTTCCTCTCTGAGTTCCGCCCTCACTTCTTTACGAATTTTTCTCCTCTCAGCAGCCAGTCGGACTTCCCAATCTTTATCGCGCTGTAGCAGTTCAGCTTTCAACTGCCTGTTTTCGGCTCGCAGTTGCTCCAACTCCAACGCCACAGCAGCAGCACGGCGATCCCTTTCTCTGTTTTGCTCTCGGATTTGCTCTCTGAGCCGCTGATTGTCCGATCGCAATTTCTCCAATTCTGAAGCCTCATCCTTGCCGCGGAGCCCGCTACCGCTTGAAGGAAATCGATCCTCTACCAAGCGCTTAACGGCTGCACCAGTAGGAATCCCGTTGGGCGATGACTCTACCGCCTCTTGCCAGATTTGGATTTGTAATTCTGGGGAGAGTTTGGTCAAAGGACGAACTTGATTTTCCTTTCTCGGCAAAATGTGCGCAATTGCGCACAAATTTTCCATCACTACGGCTGCCTCAATAAATTGATAGGCTGTCCGTCTGGCTATGTGCCACTTTTCTAAGCAATAACCCTCAAAGGTCTTGTGGGTTTCCCGGTACAGTTTCTGTACCATAATTTCGTTAAGGGCTTTGCCGACTTCGTAAAAAGTCTGAAGTCCTTGTTCTACGATCGATTCCAGTTCTTGAAGCCTCGCCCGTTCGGCGACATCAAGTTGGTCGGTTGCATGCTCGCTCTCTAGTAGGGTATTGGTAGTTTCCATAGCAATTCCGAGTGCGGTGGGAGATGGAGAATTCGAGTTGGATCTCTGGCGAGATTCTTGCTAGAGGACGGACTAGATTTTTTCTTCTAGGAATAATGTGCGCAATTGCGCACATTATTCCTAGAAAGGATTTAAAACTCAGCATTTAGGAACCAAAACAATTATCTATTCCGACTCCTAAATGCTTCTGCCTTCAAGGATACAGATATATGTCTAGGCGACGGGTGACAACTTCTGCACTTTCTCTTGCAAGGAATCCATCAGGGATTGGAACGGGGTGACGAATTTGTCGATCCCGTCGAGGAGCAAGTCTGCCATCACTTGATCCAAGTTGATGTCGATGTCGGGATCTTTGAGACTTTCGATCAGGTTGTAAGCTTCTGCAACATTGTTCTCAATCCGGGGTTCGACATCGCAGTGATCGAAACAAGCTTCAACGGTGTTCGGCGGCAAAGTGTTAACGGTTTCGGGGCCGATTAGTTCATCGACGTACATGACATCGCTGTAGTTGGGGTTTTTGGTACTGGTGGAAGCCCACAGCAAGCGCTGCACTTTCGCTCCCTTGGCCGCTAAAGCTTGCCAGCGATCGCTCGCTACGATCTCTTTATACTTCTGGTAAGCTACCTTCGCATTGGCAATCGCCACTTTCCCCTTCACCGCTTCCAGTTTAGCTTTTGTGGAAATATCTGTGACATTTTTGAGTTTCTCGTCAATCTTGCCATCGACATTGATGTCGATCCGGCTCAAGAAGAAACTGGCAACAGAAGCAATATTGCTCACATCCAAACCTTTAGCCACCCGCGCTTCCAAACCGCGAATGTAAGCCCAAAAGGTTTCGACGTAGCTGTCAACCGAGAACAGCAAAGTCACGTTAACATTAATCCCTTCGCTGATGACTCGCTCGACTGCGGGCAAACCTTGAGCGGTTCCCGGAATCTTAATCATCACGTTTTCTTTGCCGAGGGCTGTGTAATAGCGAATGGCTTCGCTAATCGTGCTTTCTGTATCGTTGGCGATCGTCGGTGGCACTTCGATACTGATGTAACCGTCCAAACCCTTCGACTCTGCGTAAACCGGGGCGAAGATGTCGCAAGCGTTGCGGATATCTTCAAATACCAGAGATTCATAAATCTCCATCACAGATTTGCCCGCCCGGATGCCCGCTTCGATATCCGCATCGTAAATCACATTACCCGCGATCGCTTTCTCGAAAATCGCCGGATTAGATGTAATCCCGCGCAGTCCCCGAGTTTCAATCATCTGTTTGAGTTCGCCGGACTCGATCAGATTGCGAGTCAAATTGTCCATCCAGATACTTTGGCCAATTTCTTTAATTTCTAACAGGTGATTCGTTGGTGTTGCCGTCATTACTGTAACTCCTACAATTTGATAGTTGATAATTGGGGCTTGGAAATTGAAAACTGAAAATTGAAAATTGGCAATAGGGAATTGGTAATTGGGAGTCGAAAGTTATAAGTTAAAACCCTCTTCCTTCTTCCCTCTTCCTTCTTTCTGACATCCGTTACATCCGTTACATCCGTTACATCCGTTACAGAATCCGTTGCCGAACTTCCCTCTTCCTTCTTCGTGACATCCGTTACATCCCGTACATTGCTCGTTGCCGAACTTCCCTCTGCCTTCACTGTTGGACTGTTCTAGGATTGCGCGCTCGATCTTGAATAAAAGACTCCACCATCGCTACATTTTCTTTACTACCGACAATCAAGGGCGATCGCTCGTGCAGTTTGGTCGGCACAACGTCTAAGATATCTTGAGTCCCCGTACTGGCGCGCCCGCCGGCTTGCTCCATCAAAAACGCCAAAGGAGCCGATTCGTAAAGCAAACGCAATTTGCCCTGCGGTTGTTTGACCGTTCCGGGGTACAAAAACACACCTCCCTGGAATAAAATCCGGTGGAAATCTCCCACCAAAGCCCCGCCGTACCGGGCGGTGTAGCCTTCGCTGCGGTGTACGTAGCGAATGTAGTCTCTCAAAGATTCCTCCCACTGCCAGAAGTTGCCTTCATTAACGCTGTAAATCGGGCCGCGATCGGGAACCTTAATGTTTTCGTTAGCTAGAATAAACTCGCCCAAACTCGGATCGAGGGTAAAAGAATGAACGCCCTGACCGATCGAATAAACCAGCATGGTACTAGGGCCGTAGAGCACGTAGCCAGCCGCAATTTGTTTGCGTCCGTGTTGCAGCAAATCGGAAGCAGAACCGTCTTCATCGTCTCCCTCTTGCTTGCGGATGCTGAATATTGAGCCGACATTGAGATTGATGTCAAGATTGGAAGAACCGTCTATGGGGTCGTAGAGCAGACTGTAACGCCCGATCGGACAATTTTCGGGAATGTAATAGGGTTTTTCCATTTCCTCCGAAGCCAAGCGGCAGACAAGTCCGCTTTGCTGGAATACCGAGATAAACACTTCATTGGCATAGATATCCATCTTTTTGACGGATTCTCCCTGCACATTCACAGCCCCTGTAAACCCTAAAGCATCTTCCATTAACCCGGCTCTGCTGAGCCGCCTCGCGATCAGCTTTGCAGCTAGCCCGATGCGATTCATCAGGGCACTGAGATCCTGAGCATCGGCACTAAAGCTATGGAGTTGCTGGAGTACGTGACGGGATAGAGTTGTGCAATCGCGGTCTAAGGATTGTACCTGCTCGGTCGGGCCCAGGCGGGCTTCCCCTGTCGGCGCGTTTACCATGATTTTGATGTCCTCCCTGTCTTGTGGCTCGCTCGTTTGGGATTTTTCAGGTGCTTCACACTTGCTCCTGAATCGGATAGTCGGTCGATCGACCTCTAACTTCTATCTTAGGAAGGGTTTTGCGATCGGGCGTCGAACTTTAGGTGAATTTTAGATCCCCATCGAAAATTGAGGAGTTCGATCGACTGTTGAGTCGGGAATTGTATCCAAAATCACTACTTTTTTTGATTAACCGCAGAGAACGCAGAGGGCGCTGAGAGAGAAAGTGGCGATAGAGAAGCCTACGAACGTTGGCTAGCATCTCAAAAAGACCGACAACTTCCTTTGCGCGAAGAAGATGTAGAACCTATTGTTAATTTGCCGGAATTGCTTGCAGGCATTTACGATCGCGTCGGCTATGATTATCGGCTCGATTACGATCGAGATCCCGTACGTAAATTTTCGCCAAAGGTGATATGACACTCCAAAATTCTGGGTAAGCTATCCATAGAAATACGGTAATTGAAATTTAAGCAAATATACAAAGTCCGTCATTGACTTTTCTATTGACTTGTTTGAAATATACTCAAACACTCAATTTACATTGCATAAATTTTTCAAAATTTGAATTACAAAAATTCCAATAGAAAATGTTTTTTGGTACTCATCAACCCAGGATAATGCTATGGATATTATTTCACAAATTCCCCCTAACTTAGTCAACCACTATCAGATTAAAAATCTGCTTGGAGAAGGCGGTAGTAGCACAAATTACGAAGCCATTGACCTCAAAACAAACCAGCGAGTCGCACTCAAAGCTTTGTCTTTACAGAAGATGAATGACTGGAAAGTGCTGGAACTATTTGAACGAGAAGCCAATGTTTTATCAAAATTGAATCATCCGGGAATTCCGCGTTATTTGGATTATTTTTATGTCGATACTCCCGACAACCGTTGTTTTTATATAGTACAAGAACTGGCCCAAGGGCAATCTCTAGCCAGTTTAGTCGAAAATGGCTGGCACGCTAGTGAACCTGAAATTCAACGCATTGCAACACAAATTTTGGAGATTTTAGTTTATCTCCATTCACAGACACCACCTGTTATCCACCGGGATATTAAACCAGAAAATATTGTTTTCAAATCGCCGCTCGATTCCCACAAAGAAAAAGACGGGGCAGTCTGCTTAGTAGATTTTGGAGCCGTGCAAAACACTTATAACAATACTTTAATGCGAGGAAGTACCGTAGTTGGAACCTATGGTTATATGGCTCCAGAACAATTTCTCGGACAAGCCGTACCTGCAACAGATTTATATGGTTTAGGAGCGACGTTGTTGTATTTACTAACCCACCGTTCCCCCGCCGAATTACCAACAAATATACTAGAGAAAGATTTTCGCTCTCAAATTCAGATTTCAGCAGCATTTGCCGATTGGTTAGAAGAAGCGATCGCGCCAGATTTAGAAAACCGCTTTAACTCGGCAAGAGAAGCGCTTGAATTGCTTCGCAATCCTAGAATAGTTAGCGTTAAATCCGATCCGACGCAATGGAAAAAACGCCTTAAAATAGGAATTGCTGCTATTGCTACTGTTGCTGTTTTAAATCACTTTAAATATCCGATACTTAACCGGATTGGATTTACACCCAATGCAGTTGTCGAGGCTGTCGAACAGGGAGATACTCAAACTGTTAGGCATTATCTGGATCTTGGCATTAATGCTAATAGCAGGGTAAATAATCAGAATTTACTACACTTTGCTGGCTCAAAAGAGGTGGCAGAATTGTTAATTGCCAAAGGTGCAGATGTCAACGCTAAGAGTGCATATGGCTGGACCCCATTACACTTCGCTGCGATGTCCGATCGCATAAAAGTGGCACAGACGCTAATTGCTAAAGGTGCAGATATTAACGCCTGGGGAGAAACTCAATTTGAGCCGTGTAATATTATATGTACAACTCCTCTGTTCTGGGCCCGATCGCCTGAAATGGCTAAGTTGCTGATTGCTAAAGGTGCGGATGTCAATGCCAAAAACAAAAATGGCTTGACTCCTCTACATAGGGCGCGATCGAAGGCGATCGCAAAGATACTACTCGCTGCGGGCGCAAAAATTAACATCAAAGAAGACAATGCCCGAAATGGCAAGGGTACAACTTTATTACATAACGCAGCAAAAATAGGCTTTAAGGAGTTGGTACAACAGCTAATTAAAGACGGTGCAAATGTTGTTATCAGAGATCGTGGAAAAAGAACTCCACTGCACTATGCAACCACCAAAGAAGTTGCTGCTTTGCTAATGCTGGATATCAACGCTATGGACCAATCTGGAAATACTCCGTTACACCTAGCTGTCGATCGAGGATCTCAAGATATCGCTGAACTGCTAATTGCTAATGGCGCAAGGGTTAACGTTAGAAATGCGAACGGTCAAACTCCATTGTATCAAGCGATCGCGATCGGACACAATGAGATTGCTGCACTGCTAATTAACAACGGTACAGATGTCAATAATATAGATGGATCTGGCACAACTCCACTGCACAAAGCCGCACATTATGGCACGGTAAAAATCTTAAAATTGCTGATTGCTAAAGGTGCAGAAATTAATATCCAGGATAATCAAAGAAAAACTCCACTGGATATCGCCGTAGACCTGAAACTTCAGGATACAGTGGCGCTGCTAATTAGTAAAAACCCAGATGTTAATAGTGAAGACAAAGAAGGCAGAACTTTACTGCATATCGCTGTCGATTTCAAACTTGAGGATGTAGCCAAACAACTCATTGCCAAAGGTGCATTCGTTAATGCCAAAAATAACTTGCTTCAAACTCCCCTGCATCTTGCTGTTGCTCAAGGATCTCAAGATATCGCTGAACTGCTAATTGCTAATGGCGCAAGGGTTAACGCTAGAAATGCGAACGGTCAAACTCCATTGTATCAAGCGATCGCGATCGGACACAATGATATTGCTGGACTGCTCATTAAAAACGGTGCCGATGTCAATAACAGAGATATATGTGACACAACTCCACTGCATAAAGCCGCACATTATGGCACGGTAGAAATCTTAAAATTGCTACTTGCTAAAGGTGCAAAAATTGACGCTACAAACTGCTATGGCGACACGCCCCTAAAGATAGCAGAAACCAACTGGAACCCCGACCGAGAAGTAGCAGCCAAAATACTCAAATCTCGCGGCGCAACCTACTAATTATCCCAAATAACCCCACGCATAAAAATATGGAAACACTAGAACAATCGGAAAAAATCATTGCTGAAAGATATCGCATAATCGGCAAATTAGGACAGGGTGGAGTTGGAATCACCTATGCTGCTGTAGATTTAAACAGCAATCAAAAAGTTGCACTCAAAGCTTTATCCCTGCGCCTGACAACTGAATGGAAGAAAATCGAGTTATTTGAACGAGAAGCAAAAACTTTATCGGGATTGAATCATCCGGGAATTCCTCGCTACATTGACTACTTTCAAGTGGATACTTCCCAAGATCGTTGTTTTTATATCGCCCAACAACTAGCACCAGGGCGAACGCATCTAAACTTTATGTTAACATAATCTGGTATATTAGAGAAGAATTATTGAGTACCTACAAAACATTTAATTAGAGTTTACCCTATATGAAACTCAAACCTAAAATCACCATCG
>Ga0247770_1000407_pt1 | contig 41927 bp, 37 predicted proteins | sample UWRJL136409B6_FD_179943 | JGI IMG/M metagenome (GOLD analysis project Ga0247770, IMG submission 179943) | Plant litter microbial communities from Arlington Agricultural Research Station in Wisconsin, United States - UWRJ-L136-409B-6 | ecosystem: Environmental > Terrestrial > Plant litter >... | reverse complement strand
CTAAGTGTTTCCACGCCTGTGACATGGCATGGTGAGAAACTACGGGAATCTTCTTTTGCATGGCATGTTGCGATCCAGCAACCCCACTACGGTATAATTCACAATATGTTGGGTGGCAAGTGGTGGCAGTCGCGAGGGCTTATAGGCTGTGATTGCTAAGGGCCTCCTGCTGAAGATTATGTACGAAGTCGATGCGCCAGAATGAGGCATCAGAACATGTGCAACCATCCGCCTGCTGACAAGAATAAATTGCTAATATACACACTCAGTCGGGCTTAATACCCAGTCTCACGACAGGAGAGAGCTTCCAGAATCCTAGGCAACCTCGAGGGTGCTCTCCTAAGGAGATATTTCAGGGACCGCGCCAGGGCCACATCTGCTTTCCCGTTGCCATTGTGTTCATCTCGTGACTCGACATCGCTGTGAGACCAGGGGAAGGCCGGAGAAAAAGATAAGCAACGGTCGCAAAGGGTAGACCGAGGATACTGCTGTTCACAATCGCAGCTATTCCCCCCGGTGTGGAGTAGATGGTCGCAAATGTGGGCTCTGCCGCGGCCTAGATGACCGACGCCGGGGGCGTAGTGCCGTTAATTGGGAACAGGTCTCTCAGAATACCAGTCTCTAAGTATCCATTTTCACCACTCCATGTGCTGACTGATGTCAAGCCGCAGCAAAACTGCACTTGGGCTGGAATATTCTTTGCCTAGGGTGTTGACAGTATAGAACCAGGGTTACCGCAAGTACCGGAAGTAACGTTATCACTGCCACAACAGGGAGTTCTACAAAGAACTTGATAAAAAATGCACCAAATTGTAGAAAGTGAGCCGTATTGCCAGCGTCAGGAACCAAGAAAGGGTCCCTCGCTGAGTTGGCTGTCTGCCTAGCTCATATCCCCAGGGTGGGGAGGCAGGCCCGAGGCCGTCTTATCCGCCTGCTCTTCCAATCGAAAGATGCTGCCTACACCGGCTCTGATTCCAAGGAGTCACTGTGCCGGATGATGTTACCAGCGAACGATCGCGACACCGGCTGGCAAGTTTCGCCCCGGTCAAGACGCAGAGTAGGAAAATGCCAACGGAGACCCATTTCGGAAAGGTCGATCACGGGTGCAACGCATTCACCGCAGACGTTGGCTACATTGGCAAGTCACGGTCTGGGTTAGCTGGCCGGACCACCAAGGTGTCATCCATTGGTGCTTTTACTATCTCTCGGTAACACTCAAAGCAGGCGGGAGCTGGCAAATTATCACCCAAGCCCTCGGCGGGAGGCCTGCTTCGGCGGCATCCAGTGAACAGCGCGATATCCCAACCACGTATCGCAGCAACACCATCTACGATGCCACATTACGACAGGCACGTAACTACCTAACTTTATGCCATAGAGGTTAAACCCACCAACTTAGGATGGTAAAGCCTTATACTCCAGGTACCAACCGTTATACATGGCAGATCTATGGACTGGTAGCTGCAGCGAGCCCCGGAGAATTGATAATAAAAGTGGCGGGAAGAGGTCGGTAGACACTCCTACCGGTGTGTAATCCCCTCTCACACACTAGGGCCAACATTTGATCTAAGCGGTCGAAGGCTTCCGCCCGTAGACATATCGAAGCCTCAGGTAGCTATGTACTTGCCGGTTGCGCAGCACACTTCGCATATCCCTGAGAAACAAGGGGTGCTGATCTTGCGGCCATCCCAAAATCTCGTGCCATATAAAGTAAGTGTAACCTTTGGGGGGGGTTCCATATTAGCACAGGTTCATCCCCGCTCCAAAAAGCGAAGGACAAACACCCACCTTCCAAGTCCCTTTCAAATGCCAGGAGAGCGAATCGACCGGCTTCCTTGAGTCTGAGGTCCCGGGCCCAGCCTCCCATCGGAAGCTACACGGGTAGTCAGCTTCTAAAAGCCTCCACGGATAATAAACCTTTTTTTTTACCTTCATGTTCACCACGCTGATGTCAGTGAATCCGGCGTCACGAATGCCTTTTTCCTGCAGGTCATCGGTGACCACCATGAAGGAGCGACCTGTTTTTCTGCTCGCCTCACGGAACATTTCATTCCACTTGGCAAAGACAGGGTGGGCGTCGACAGTCCCGTCGTCACTAAGGAATATGCCGTCCACCTCCGCTGACTGCACCCATGCACCGGGCTTGCAGCAACGGTACGCCTGCATAAACATGGCGGTCCAGTCCCTGATCGCGCCGAGCAGGTAACGTATGTGCACAAAATCGAACGAGTCCGACGCCCAGGTCCAAGGAAGCGTAGCGTCGTCAATTTCGAACTTGAGGTTGCACGGCGTCCAGGAGCATTGCATAGGCGACAGGTCGGTGCCCGTCACCTGGGCATTGGGGTAAGCGTCGGCAAAATCGCTGGCGATGGATTGGTGAGCATGTTACCGGCCAACGGAAGAAAAAAAAAGAAGAAAAAATGGAAAGAGATAGATAGGCGGTGGAAAAACTCACATGGCCCAGATTCCTACGTATCGGAAATATTGGATGAGTGTGGGTCAAGTTGGATGAGAACAGTAGACTCGATCCTACCTGTACCAGTGCCGATATCAACGACAGCCTTGGAAGGGTCAGCCGAGTGTCACTTGGTGGCCATGGCGGCTCCAAGGAGACTTCGCACCTTGACATCCTTTGGGATGGGCGCAAGGAACAGCTTTCCATTCAGGAGAACCGTTAGGTAGTGATGCCTAGCGGTCGAGATGAGACTTCGGCAGGAACACGGCGCTACATTCTTGGATATGACTTACGCGAGATCGAGAGACTCTTGCTGCTGCTGGTCATTCGGCGCAAAGTATTCGGTGGCATGGCGCGCGCTGTGGTACGTTCGACCATTGATGGCCCTGTACTGCAGGATACTCGATGAGATGGATGCTGTGGAGCTCTGGCTGTTGGCCCAATGTGTAAGCGAGTCCTTCTGGTCATGTGTTGTGAGGCACCCTGTGCTCGGATCCATTTCGCCCTAGTTGCTTACCCATCCTCGTCGCTTTCACAATAATCGAGTCCCTTGGTGAAGAGAGCGTGAGACACTCCGGTGGCTTCTTGCCCGTTCAGAAGTGCAGATCGGTACGTACCACAGGTTCAAGGGAGTTCTCGTCCCGGGGCCGCGTCGGTTCGGCAGACCGAGCCTTTGGCGCGTTAGCTTGCTCCGACATGATGGCGAAAATGGGTAGGCTGGGTTGGGAGGGTTGGTTGACATGTGTAACATCTAAGGATTGAGGCAGAAGCAATGCTGCGGCGGAAGGGACACATAGATAAGACGAAATGGAAGCAGCCACAACCTCTTGGTAGGGGACCTCACCGCTCGTCGCGAACATGTCCGGCCGACGCATCCCCTGTGGGAGGGCCGCTGCACAACGGTTGACGGCTGCCTGTGCGCTGACGCCAGGATCTACCATCTGCCGGCTGACGATGAGTTCCACCTCCTTGCCGGAAATCCCAACTCGATCAGCCCAGCCCACAGATGCTTGCTTCGCAACGCCGCTCAGCGCACCCTGCTGACGGGCTTTGCCTTGGCATTTCCGAAAAGGCTTCGGTGCACAAGCCCTGCCTGTAGCTTAAAAGGGGGCCCGTTCCCGAGCGGTCGGCACGCCCCACTTGCAAATGTGACGGATCATCTGGTCCGCATTCGCGTTTAACTGATTGAGGACTGTGGCGTTTCGAACCAGAAATATCCGGAATCACCCCATCACACCGAGGTTTGCTTGGAGTGTTGCCTGCCCGAACTGGATGGGCGGACGTGGCCGTGTCCATTTGCCGGCGTGGAAAAGCTCCTGGCAGGCACGGTCGCTTCGCTGGGCTGTGTCAACTTCCGCTTGGGCCGGCTAAATCGCAGAGGTGCAGCATGATTGCTGGCAATGTGGACGCCAAGATATGAGGCTTATGTTGCGCAAACCCAAACCGCACTCGCTCACCTCATCTGAAGCATGTGACATTAACTCGCTGCGATGCTTGGTGGGCAGTGGAGAGGGAGCATAGTCTGTGCGCGATCAAGGACCGATGGCCGTATACTCGAATAGGAGCTCGCGGCGGTCTCATGTAATTAGGGCCCAAGGTTGACAACCCGCTCAGGGATACATAAGGTATCGACCCCTCTCAACGGGCCCATATATCACCTTTCAAATAAAAAATTTGTGCTATTCAGCGCCGGAGGATCCGATTTCGCATCGAGAAAAATACTTGACTCGTTGTTTTTTTCGTCCTCGTAGCCGACTCTATGACTGTTTCGCTCTCCCCGAGTCCCGTGGTTTCATCTCCGACAAAGGGATCCCAATCCTCGGGCATTTGCGCCGGGTCAAGCGTCAGGTTTTTGCCCGAAGACACAGACTGCAGCTCAACGTCTTTTGGCCTAGATGGGAACTGGCCGTAATCAGTGGTGACGCTTACCTCGTGGGTCACAAATATTCTGTTCCATGTTTTCTCCAAGTCAGGCCAAAAGATAGGCAAGCCAGCGCATGCGACGGCGAGATGGACTTCTATATTGGCTAGACCGGCCGCGGTAGGGCCGAACCAAGTTGGGTCGAAGGAGCTGCGGCCGGCCCTCTGGAGCTCTATCACGTATGCCATCCGCCAAAGCGAGCATACGTTAGCACTGCCAACGAATCGAATCAGCATCAGCTCGCACTGTAATAAACTCATACGGCACATATCAGTCACCGCAAAACAAGATTGACATACCAAAGTCCTAGTCCAAAGAGGCACAGCAGGGCGATGCGCGTTCTTCTCTGCGTGGCAGGCTTGAAGTACAGCTGGACCGGGATTGCGAATACGACGAAGTCAAGTAGAGCAGTCGTGATAGCCTGGCCGACAAAGTAGCGCATGAACTCGTCCCAGTTATGGGATCCGAGCCCCCAGCATCGCGCGTCGGCAATGGAGAAGTTCCAGGTTCCCTCGAGAGGGACACAAGGGACCCACGCGATGACTGCGAAGATGGAACCCCAAATGGAGACCATGATGATCATGGACCGACACAGGAGAGCTTGTCTGGATCCTGGCTTGAAGATGCGAAGATACTGGAATAGCAGCGCTAACTTGATGAACACCACCGACAGAGGGTAAGGAAAGTTGCCGATGTACAAGAGCTAAGATTGAGTTAGGAACCTCACGGTAGATCCAAGCTGGGGGGTGTGGTACCTTTATAAGCCGCTCGATCTCAGAGAAGGTGAGCGTGTAGAGAGATTTACCGAATCCCAAGTCGGGGGCTAAGAGCAGCGGTTGGAGCGTTAGTCTTTGAACTGTCTGGGACCCTCGGCAACGTGCCCAAACCTACCAATACAGAGCAAGACGGAGCTCATGGTCGTGCAGAACAAGGCCAAGAGGATGAATGCATCGTCCCAACCTGGCGCTCGTTGAATCGCCAGACGGACGTACATGCGCAAAGCGGAACAGAGCCATGAGAAGACCTGAGCGTGCTATCAGGTTAGACATTGCGCGATGGTATTACGGGCGGGCTTTGGCTTGCCATGAAAGAGATGGTCAGGGCCAAGAGCGCAGGTTGTCTGTTCCAAAGCGGCGCTGAGAGGTACACCTCGGGGTCGAAACCAGGAGGCAGCGGAGGATAGGCTGAAGCCACACTGACGGGTGCCTCTCTTCCTATCAGCATCATGGCAGGTTATCCTTTGGTTTGGTTGAGTTTCTGCTGCAGCGCTCTGGGAATTATATTTGTGGAGATCAGATTTTGTTCGGCCAGGTCGTCCTTGTTCTGTCCCCCGCCGGTTACCCCGCCACTCAACAACGCCCAGGGGTTATCATGCCTGGCGTTGTGTGAGGTGCTTAAATTATGAGTTGGGCTGACATGACTCTGGCATGATGTGCCTTGGAAAAGGAGTGCCACACCGAGCCCTTGGCACAGTAAACCATGTTATCCCGGGGGAGGGGACCCGTGGCTCCGGTAGGCTTTGGGGAAAAAGCGGGACGCCTTCCCCCTTGGGCAGGAGCCCATTCGGTCGGGATTCTCCGCAACAATTGCGCAGGGGCCGCCGCTGGCACCCAGCTTTGCCGGAACGGTCGTGTGCGACGCAACCATCCCAATCTCAGAGTCTCGCCGTCGCTTCCATTCATTGGGCCATGGGTGTCCCCACTGCCCTCACCGGTCTTGCGGGGCTTCCAGGTCGTGACTCGCGCGACAGGGCCCTTGGCAGAATTTGGAGAGCGATCTCCCATCCGCTTTAGATCGCAAGCCTCGAATGGTTAGGGGCGCAGGTATTGATAGATCGGTTTTACGGGGTTCGCGTCAAACATGCCTGGAACATCAGAGCACTCAATACCACCATTGCCGGAGCTGTGCTCCTTTTGCAAGTCGTGAAGAGGCCCAACGAGCCGTACTCTCTCCCGGTGCTGGAAACATGACGAGTCAATTATGGCCGTTTGAGCACGTCTTCTCTCGGCACAATTGTTGATCTTCTCCGCCTCGCGCCCGGTCTCAGAACGCTCCACCTGATTAGTATTCCGAACGCCAGGAACGACTTTGACGGCGCTCCACCCAGGCTTGGCAATGCTGCACCCCTGTTTTCCAACCCCTTCAATGGACACCAAGCCGGAGTTCCACCACCCAGCAGCAGCACCTCTTCGATGGACAAAAAGTCTTCGAGAACTTGACACACCTCGACATCGAGTTCAAGCACAAAATGGGCGACTGCGTCCTAGTAGTGCTCGAAAGATGCACCAACCTGCGGGCCTTCCACGTCACGCTTCATCCAAGTCCCCGGGATGCTGTCATCATCATGGGGGGCCCGGGTGGCACAATCCACTCCAGGCCATCCGAAGCTTAGTCTAACGAAGTCGACAACCTGCCACTACCGTAATGAACACCGTCCAGCAGCGAACCAACCTCCCTCCTAACATTTTTTTGGTTGACCACAGCTTCGCCAACTTTTCCACCCTTGAGTCCCTCCTCTTCAGCGCTCAAATGTTCATGTTTCCACACCGGGCCGATGCCGCAGAGTATAACCCTGCTGGCGGACTTGCTGTCATGTCGCTGAAGCGGCTTCACGTGGTGGATGATCGTTTCCAGCTAGAGAGGCGGCTGAGGGATTTTGGGGTGGTGATGCAGCAGTAGAGGGAGAGATTTCCGTGTTTGAGGGAGGTTGCGATGGAGGCGATGGGTGGGGAGGGGATGCCGGTTGGGGTTCGGGAGGATGGGGATGGGGGTGTTACAGCCGCATGGCGCCTTCTCAGATCGGCTCCTTCCCTCGCAAGACTGCTCTGACGACACCACAGACAGATTTCCTGCAGACGCTCAATTCCAAGTTTGTCCTTTTATAAACGCATCAACTTCATCCCAGCTTCAGTTTCCCAGCTCAATTTCCAGAATAAATTACCAACAACGGTCCAGGACTGCTTCCAACGACAATGAGCCGCCCTCTCCACCTGTTCCCGGCGGAGATTCTGGACCTCATCTGCCAAGAGCTATGCACGCACTGTCGGGAGACAAACACGCGTCGCACCCATCCGCATTCCGACCCGAACGAACAGATCGAGATTCGCCTCCGCCGCCATGCCCTCGCGTCACTCTCACGCACCTCAAGAAGACTCTCTGGCATTGCGAACCCATATATGTATCAATTTCTGCACCATCGGGCAGGCGACTAAGGCAATCCGGCATCCCTCGTTCGCACTGTCATTATCTTGGCATTACCTTCGTCGGCCAGTTGAGTAAAGGTGCCGTATGACGGTTTCGTCCCGAGCTCGGTACGCTCCCTGTAACCTCCATACACCATTCGTTAAAAGTTGGTGTAGGGGCCGATCTCCTTGTAGTCTGGCGATAGATTCTTGACGTGGTTGTCGGCTAACTGGGTGTAGGCCCCGGTGAGGCACACAGCTCTAGCGATATGCCTCATGTTGAAGCAAAGCTGGGGACGCGATGCGAGTGGGAGGGCGGCGACAGCAACGCCGGACAACAGGAATGAGACAACGATGGGAATCTCCAGATGGTAAATTGAGTCAAGGAACTAAAATCAGGCTACATGTCGAGTGTTGCAGCCAGCTATACAGCTATTACAACCTCGGTCGCCACAGGCCAAACTACGGGCCAGAGGAGCAGTGAAGCACCTACCTACATCCGCTTCCCAGTTAGTGGCCTTCTGAATAAATTTTCGGTTTTGGAGAACAAACTACTCAGCGATGAATAGGATGAACACACTTTAATTTCGATGGGTGTCTGCATGGCTTTTAAGCCTCACCCGTTAGTATGAGGGTCAGCCATGAGTGTTAGAATGGAGGTGTGATTAGGCGAGCTGAAAAGAAGCCTATGGAAGCTGAGCAGACGTAGTCAGTTCAACTGGCTATGGCTACCATTGCCACAACCTGGCTGTTGCTATATAGCTCGCCACCATCCACAACTATAAGAATGAGCTCTCTGGCGAAGCAAGAGAGCGAGGAAGCAACTTCACACACGCCATACAATCAAACAGTTGCAAGCCCTACGATATCCACGCAATCCAGAGTGCAGTGTTTCTGACAATGAGAAACGACAGCTGGAAAAAAAAGATCCAAAATCGGACTAAATCCAAGACTTCGATTCAGCTTTCCTAAACTCACAACCCTATCAATACCAGCTGTGAGACCTCCAAGCCACCGAGGACGTCATCTGGACCTGGTATCAAAACCAATAAAAGAGACTCTCTGTCGAAGGTAGAGTAGTCACAAATTTGCAACTTCATCAACCTCACCAAACTGCAAGCACATTGCTTTATGAAATAGGCTTCTAAGATATCTATGCCAAGGTAAGAAAAGTAGCCTGATACTAATAACTCTGAGGCTAATCGACGACCTTTCTCTACATAGATTCCAATACCTAGCGTGATGCATACTTAGCATGGCTGAGTGCAAGAAGTTAGCACAGATCTTTTCGAGTCATTAGATACATTGTTAAAATACTAAACAACTTACAGTTACGCAAGAGATCTGGTTTTTTTTTATCAATATTGGCTTAGTGACTTGGCGAAGAAACGATTTTTTTAAGGGGGAAAATACTTACACCAGTACAGACATAACCAGCCTTTTGTTTAATAGGTATCAGCATCGGCGCGGTCACAGTCTAGGCTCGAATTAGGTTGTATACGTACAGGACACTGCCCGTTTATGCATGGACCAATTGAGCACCAATCCGTTATTTGAGGCAAAGGCCCTGGGGCTGCCGAGACGGCGATAGGAATAAGCGTGAGGAGAAGGCAAGTGAACCGCATTTTGGATACTGGTAAGGATGACTTGTGTAAGTAATCTGTATTGTTTCAAAGACTTGGAAAGATGGATGTCGGTTTCTGTACAGGGTAACGCCAAGGGCGCTGGGGTTGACAAGGATACGCTGTGTACGTTGATCAGAAGGCGAGAGGTGTTAGAGGTGTGGTAGGTAGTTAGATTGAAGCTTAGCTCCCCTTAGCTGGAGGCCAGGGCCGCCATTCTTATACTTGCGCCAGCTAATTCGTTAACCTTGTCTATTGGCCGTATTCAACTTAGCCGTAGCGGAATCCTTGCACTTTGTGGGGATCTTTAAATCCTTTTGGTGGGAACCGTAAGACAGATTTATGCTGGCCTTCAGCTGCACACATAGAGCGGAGCATGCTATTGCTTGCTATTAGATACTGCACTTTGATATATACGGTAACCCCCTTGTGCCGCACCTAACAAGCCGATTGTGCCGCCCTCCAATAACAGCATTCGGATGCTTAGTTGTTAGTTATTAGTCGTTAGTTGTGAGAAAAGGCCCGATTTAAGGACCAACACGGAGGTTGTCAGGAGTGGTGACAAGGGTCTCCAAGAGTGCTTAGAATCCGGCTGGATAAAGCACGGGTGGGTGTCAGTCTATGACGACCTTGCAGGCTGTCACTTAGGCCAGCGAGGCCCGACGAAAACTGTCAGAAAGAAGAGTCTGGAAACCACCAGAACAATAGATTTGTAACCATTGCCACAGACGCGTAATTGTAGCCGCGCGGCTTTGCCACACGGCTTGCCACTATTCACAGCTATAAGGAAGGTTCTCTGGCTAAGCCAGAGAGCCGAATAAGCAATATAATTACGCAGTTGCAACCCCTTCAATTCCACAGAATCTAAAGTGTAGTGCTTTTAATAAAAACCCCGCGTCTGAGACAGTGCACACTGTGTTATGCACTGGGCGAAGGGTGCGAAGACTCGAAGCCCTTATAGACGGCATCTAATTAAAGTGCTAGATAATTTGAACAAATAACTAACTAAACCCCCTACTATTACCGACTTACTAATCACTGTAATTTTTATCTCTTAAGAGGGAACAAACCTCTTATCTAACCCTAATCCTTCTTCCTAACCCCTTTTCCCCGTCACATTACTAACCTCTACCCTTAGCATTAAATAAGGCACTAACATCCCTCTTACTATCGTCCTTTACTTAAACGTATATGTTAAACTTCAGGGACCCACAGGGCTGTAGTACAGCGCTGTAGCTTAGAAGAAGAAGTGCTGTACTGGTTTAAGCCAGCTACAGTGCTTACGGCACTATAGGAAGCATATAAAGGCCTGAATTACAGGGCAGTGCCACTGTAAATAGGAGTGTCACAGCAAATATTAACACTGGAAACATGTGACAACCCTGCAGGCTGTCACTTGGGCCGGGGCGGCCCGACAAATCCCCCGTAGAAGGAACAGTGTGGGAAGATGGTGCACACCGTCCAGGCGCACTGGGCCAGGGGTGTAAAGACCTAAAGCCCCTACGACTAATGAGGTGCTGCTTGCGGCATGTTAAGTGCTCACATCGTGAGCAGGAGAAACCTCATAAGCAGAACGCTTACGCGATGTAAAATGCTTGCATAACAAGCACCTATAACGCTATAAGTAAGGTATAGAGTACCTCCCAGTTAGTTAGTATAGATAGTTATAATTATGCCTATAACCACTATAAGGGACTTTAATTCCTCACACTAGTATTTAATTATTTATTTATATCCTATTGTTTAAACTCACCTTTATATATTATAGTGATAACGACCTACAGTGATATTAAACCCCCGTCTAGGAGTGCTAGCTTAATAAACCGTCTTTAAAACGCCCCTTACCTGTTAACGTCTTATTATACGTTCTGTCTTAACCTGCACCAGTCCTTTTAAGGCTTATATTAGGTATAGGTTATAATACGATATTAACGTCCTAGTTTTAAATATTATTTATTAAATTCCTAAACACCACCTTTCTCCCGTTAACATATTAACCTCTGGAAAAAGAAAGGAGATTAAGGATACGTAAGCTTAGCCTTAACTCCTTACTATTAACGAATTAGCTACACGCCTTAAAGATTTAAACCTTAATTAATAGGGACTGGTTAAGGAACTTAATAAAGCCTTCCCTAGAGATATTAAGAGCCGTATTAGTCTTATTAAAAAACTCCAGGCCTAACTTAACACTGTTAAGTTAGAGAATAATAACCTTAAGGGCTTATAAAAGAAATAAGTAAAGCTCCCCCTACCATTACGCTTTAAGGGAGACTTTACATAGCTAAAGTCCTAGATAGTTTAGCTTTAGAGCTATATTATCTATTATAATAAGCAGTTTTTTAAGGAAGAAGGAAAGGTCAGGTTTGTTAAAGCCCTACTAGATAAAGTAGCCGCTTGCTAATATAAACCTTATATAAAGATAATTAATAACCTTTTTATAAGCAGAGCGTATAAAGAGGCCCTTAAAACTTAGGCTCTTTTTAACGACTTTAACGTTTTCATTAACTAACTCCGGATTAAGTTTAAAGAACTAAACACTCCTAGGTAGGTTAAGTAACACCTTATAGCCTTAAGGCAGACATCTTTAATCCTTAATTTCTCTATACGCTTTAAATTAAAAGTAGTAAAGATTAAGCTTAGTTAAGAAGCCTTAGTAATGTTATTCTGGAGTGGCCTAAAGGAGCACGTTATTAGAGACCTTTATTAAAAAGATTAACCAGATCGCCTTTAAGAATTAGTTAAGATGGCCATTAAGGCTGATAACCGGTATTATAATCACTATTATTAAAAGAACTTTTAGAAAGAACAGACCCTTTACCAGCCTAAAAAGGGAAACCAGTTAACCGTAACAGGTTATCACCCTAGATTAATAGATATTAGTATAATAAACTGTTAGAATTAACCTAACTGTAATAAACCTTAACGATAATAGTAGCAGAAGTAGTTTAAAGACTTATCCTAGGTCTAGTGTTTTAACTGCGGTAAAAAAGGTTATATAATGTGGTAATACCTATTATTAAAATAAGTTAGTTAGAAGCTGGTTTTAAAAGGAGGAAAGTATGTTAAGTTTAACTTAAAAGACGTTTATATTAAGATGGTAAGTAACGAGGAAGACTGCTTTTAAATAAATAAGTGTGAATTAAGAGATAAGGAAGAGAAGGAAGAAAAACCCTAAGATATAATATACCTAATCTTTAAGGGTGTTTTAAAAGAGTTAGCTATAAAGGTGCAGGTTATTACAAATTAACTCCCAGGTGGAAACTTAGAACTATTAAAGGTGTAAGTTATAAAAGACTGACTTTAAGAAGAGATGTTCTAGTTAGCTGTGGCAGGTTTTAAAAACCTCACCTTGTAAGTTTAGGAATTAAGGAAGTTTAGGAAAGACCTTAACTTAAACCTTATTAAAATGGTAAAGGGAGTTAAAGAACTAGCCCTTTAAGCTACTTAAACGGTAAGGTAAGCCTTAAAAGGTAAAAGAGAATAAACTAAGAGAATTAAATTAGAGAAACGAAAGTTCTTCTTAATAATACCCCTTAAGACTTTTAAACACTTTAAATATATTAAGTGGATTAACACCCTTACTTCCCTAGAAGAAGGATAGCTTAAATAGCTACCCTGTATTAAAGTTAGTGTGCCTTAAACTGGTACCTTAAAGGTCCCTTAAGAAGGTATAAAGTAAGTATACTAGTAAAGGATCTGGGAGCTGGGGGAGAAATATTAAAAGTTAGTAAATGAAATAAAGGACTTATAAGTTAAAGGTTTTACTGTAACGTTAAAGGATAAAGTGGTGGAAATTAGGTTAAAGTTTTATAATAAAGTTTACTTTATTAACCAGCTTAAACACCATCTTATTAAAGAAGACCACTTTATAAAAGAATAAGCTAGGCTGTTACTACTTAAGTTCTGGGAAAAGGTTTAGGAGAAATAACGTACATAAAGGTAAGTGGAGGAAGAAAAAGGATAAGGTGCCACTTCCCCTGTTCCGTACTCTATTATTATAACACTAGTAGTTAACATTAACTACCCTAATTATAGAGATATACTGTGGATTAATTATATGTATAATAACTACACCTTTAACTAGTATTATAAACCTAAAGCCCTTTATAACTACTTCTTAAGTATATAAAGACGGGATTATGCTGTTATAAGGGTAAAGTTAAAACTGGCTTATTACTAAGTCTCCTATTCCCTAATAAGAGAATTTGGTAATAAGTGAAAAGTCACTGTAGTTAATTAAGCCCCCACTACGTACTGGTGAGGAGGGGTATTTAATAATTACCCAGTTATAATGTGCTTATTACACTTTAATGGAAAAGTTAGAGAGTAGTAAAAGTGGGAAGATTATTAATGGATTTAAGAGTAAAAAGATATTATTACGATCTAAGCTTATAAAGCGTACTATTAACTTATTAAGGACTTTAGGAATATTATACTATTTAAAGTTGATTAGATATTAAGGTATAAAAACCTAAAAAAGGTTAACTGTTAAGTTTATTAAAGTTGCCTGTTTTTTTAAAAGGAATTAGGAAAAGGTTACAGGCCCTTTAGAAGGGCTGGAAACTAGTAGTTTGCTGGTTGGTAAAAACCTTAAGAAGAAAGAGAGGCACTTAGAGGTTAGGTTAGATAAGACCTTAAGGACAGATAATTATTATAATTTAGATGTTTAAAGAGTATAAGTATTATTTTATTAGTGTTAATATAATAGACGGAAGAGGGAGGCCGTTTAAGGTAAGAGTAGTGATTAATAGTGGGAGTGTTTTTAACCTAGTGCACCCCTTATTAGTTAACTAAAGGAAACTCCTTAATTAAGAGTATAAAGAGGCCATTCCTATACGAAATAGAGAAGGAGGCTTATATTAGTATAATAACAGTAAAGTTACTTATTACTTGCCACTTTTAATTAAAGTGGATGGGGATAAATAATAAGTAGACTTTAACGTTATATTAATTACAGGCTATAACATAATCCTAGGTTTACCTTAGCTGGAAAAGTATAACTTTATAATTAATTAAAGGAGTGGCTACTTTACCTTTAGTAAGTCCCCTAGCTGTAATCACTGTTTGGAGAAAGTTAGAAAGATATTAAACCGTTTTAAAGATATATAAAACACTTAAAAGTATGTTAAACCCTTAAAATTAAACACAGTTTAAGTTAGGTTTATTAAGACAGTTAAAGGATTAAAAGGTCTACCGTATTACTTAAATGATAATTTAAAAGGTGGAAAGAAGTTAGAAGCTAATTTACAGATAAGTGAAGAAGTTAACTTATCTAAGGTACCTGTAAAGTATAGGAAGTTTACCCTGTTTTAAAAAAAGATACTGTAACTATTAGACTATAGATTATAAGACTATAAAATTAAATTAAAACCGGGAGTGAAGCTTTACAGCTTTTAACCCTACCACCTAAACCCTTAATAAGTTAAGGCCTTAAGGGAGTATGTTAATAAGAACCTGAAGAACGGGTTTATTATAAAGTCCCAGTCCCCGGTAGGGTACCTAGTGCTGTTTATCTTAAGGAAGGGAGACGGTAAATTACGTATAGTTATTAATTATTAAACGTTAAACGAGGATATAATTAAAAATTGCTACTTATTATTACTTATTATGGAAATGTGAGAGTGGATTATTAGGGTAAACTGGTTCTTTAATCTTAACTTCCTTATAAGATTTAACTATATTAGAGTAAAGGAAGAGGACGAGTATAAAACGGCTTTCTAGACTTGTAACGGGTATTACTAGTATTATGTTATACTAATAAGATTAATAAACACCCTTACGACTTTTTAAAGCCTTATTAATAATGTTTTCCGCCCCTTCTTTGATAAGTTTATCTTTATGTATTTAAATAACGTTTTAATCTACTTTGAAACTTTAAAGGAATACTGAAAGTATATGTGATAGGTTTTAATAGCTTTTAAGAAGGTGAAGCTGATAGTAAACCTGGAAAAGAGCTACTTCCACGTTTAGGAACTAAACTATTTAGGGTTTAAAGTAACCTTTAGAAGGCTTAAAATACAGCTGGAGAAGATAAAGGTAGTTAGGGACTAACTTACTTTAAAGAATTAAAAAGAGTTATAAGCCTTTATTGGTTTTATAAACTTTTATCGTTATTTTATTAGGTACTTTGTAAAAATCGTAAGACCACTTTACGAACTTACAGGTGAGGGAAAGCCGTTTAAGTGGATTAATAGATAGTAGAAGGCGTTTAAAGACCTTAAGTACACCTTTATCACAGCGCCAGTTCTAGCCCTCCTTGATTTCTTAAAGCTTTTTTAAGTTAAAACCGACTCTTTAAAGTTTATAATTAGTAGAGAACTTAATTAAGTTTAGGATAATAGGAAACGCTACTTAGTTACCTTCTTATTAAAAGGAATTTATAGTTTAGCCTTATAATACTTAATTTATAATAAGGAACTAATAGTGATTATTTAATGCTTTATTAAATAGGTACTGTATTTAAGTGGTATAGAAGAACCAGTTTAGGTCTTTTTAAACTATAATAACCTTTAATACTTCTTAATAAAGGAACTTAACTTACGGTAAATATAATAGGTAGAGTTAATGGCCCTGTTCTACTTTTAGGTTTATTACGTTAAAGGAAAAGATAATAAGTGGGTTAATACCCTTAGTTAGAGATAGGATTATAAGGATGTTAATCCAGTCTTAATTCCTGTTACTATGTTTAATAAAGTTAAAAACGGCATATTAGAGTACATACTGTAAGTGTTAGATAACTAGACACTGGAATAAACTATTAATATTTATATAAACTTATAAATAAAGTATAACATTTATTAATAATAATAAAACTTCTAAGCGAGAAGGTTAGTGGAAGGAACTTGTAAATATAAGTGTCCCTTAAAGGACTTCTTAAGGTACGTATAAGACTGTGGGAAGGAGTATTTAATATATTTAAATTATGATAAAACTGGTTATTAGCTGGAATAACTGTTAGAAGGTATAAACGGCGTGCTTGAACTAAGAGTAAGGCTTTAGTATTAAGAGAAACTGTATATTTATAACTTAGATAAACGGAAGGAGTACGTCTAATAGGTCTATAAGTCCCAGTTTAGAGGATATATAGGCTAGGCTAAGACTCTCACATAGGTTTAATAAGTGTACGCCTTCCCGGGAATAAAGAAGTTAGTTAAGGAAGTGGTTAATAACTGTAACGTCTGTTATAGAAAGTAAAACTGACGTTATAAACTGTATAAACTACTTAAACCACTCCTTATATTATAGGTATTATAAAGCTTTATCTTACTTAATTTTATTACTGGGATCTTAAAGTTTAGGGACCCTGTTATAAAAGTTACTTATAATTAGATCTTTATAGTAGTTAACAGATTAATAAAGTGGGCTTACTTTTTATTAACCTTAAAGAATATAATAGTGGAATAACTTACTTATATCTTTAAGAAAGAGGTAGTTTTATAACACCTCTGGTTAGATAATATTATTACAGATTAAGATAAACTGATTATATTAAAGTTTTAATAAGGATTAATGTAAAAAATAGGTGTAAAGAGTAAACTTTTAATAACATTCTACCTACAGACGGACAGCTAAACAGAGTAAGTTAATTAAATACTTATAATATATCTCTAAGTGTATATTAACTTTAAATAAGATAATTAACTTAAGCTGTTACTAATAGTATAGATAGCTTATAATATAACGTTAGTCGAGTTAATAAGTATATCACCGTTCTTCACCAATTACGGTAAAGAGCCTAAACTCCATTAAGGCCCGCCTACCAGCACCCCTTAAGTTATAGTCTGTGCAGATTAAATATAGGAATTATATAATTACCTGTAAGCTAAACTTAAGTTTACACGTAAATAAATAAAAAAGTTTACTAATAAACACTGAATTAAGTAACTAGTGCTTAAAAAAGGACTTTATTATAATAGTAAATAAGTTAAGGGATTGACTCTTTAGGAGAGGGATTATATTTACCTTTTTTCACAAAACCTGTATTTAAAATAACTTAGTAAAAAGCTTAACTTTAAAAGGTATAGATTATTTTAAATTAAGAAAAAGGTTACTACTTTTAATTATAAACTAAACTTACTTATTAGTATAAAGGTGTGGATTAAGGTTTTTCATATCTTACTTTTAAAACCTACCTTAAAGAAAGTTCCTTTAGAAAAGAAGATCGAGATTAACGCTAATAAGGATAAGTACGACGTTAAAGAAGTTATAGATTTATAGAAAGGGAAAAACACGTTTAAATATCTTATTAAGTGGCTAGATTATAGCTTTAAGAGTAACTTATAGGAACTAGTTAAGAACTTTAAATACCTAGACCTGATTATGGAATTTTATTAAAAGAATTTAGATTAACTAAAACTAACGATAAGAATTAGAAATAAGATAAGATTTAATATTTAAACTATTATATTAAAGAGTAAGACCACTATGGGACTTAAAGCCTGGGAAGTGGTAAGAAACTCCTTAATAGGTATGGGAGGATATTTATTAAAACCCTTAACTAAGGTTATAAGGACCTTAAACCTAATAAGGAGGTTAAGCCTCTGGAGTTCTTAATAAGCTTTATATAAAAATAAGTGCTGTTAAGAAGAAAAGTTAGTAAAAGAAAAATAAGTAAAAAAGTTATTAAAACCCTTATGGGAAATTAAACTTATAATCCCTTATTAAAGAAGGTAGTTATAAACTAAGTTATAAAGTAACCGTTTATTATAAAGACCCTGTTAGAAAGTTCCCTTAATTAAAAGACTTTACGTTTTTAAGAGGAGCGTTTAGCCTAGCCTCCTTACTTTCTTAGAACTTTAGTAGCTCCGCTTTATAATTAAACGTTTTTATAACCCAGTCCTTAAGGTGGGACCGCTGCTTATAAAGGTGCGTTAGGTGTGCTGACACCTTTTAAAGCTTAGTAATGGCCTTATAAAGCTGTTAAATAATAGACTTGACTTACGAGTTAAGGCTTTACTTTTTAATAAGAAGAGCTTTTAACTTTGCTTTACTAATATTAAAAGTGTCGTACTGGGAAGGTTAGTGCCTTTTTAAACAGTGGTTGTAATTATTAGACTGGTTTAAAACCCGACAGATAAGTAAAGGGTTGGCAGACTTATAAAAAGAATAAGGGGATATTTTACTATTAAATGTGTGTATATAGGCTGTAAGGTTTAGGTAACAGTTAGTATTTTTACCTTGTTCCCGTTTTAAGACCTGGGAGCTGGACACTTGTTATATAGTAAAGTGGTGAAAGGAGAAACTTACCTTTTAAGTTCTTTATGGGAAAAGAATGTTAAAGAGGGGGAATTATGTAACGACCCTGTAGGCCGTTACTTAGGCTGGGGTGGCTTAACGAATCCCCTATAGAAGGAATAGTGTGGGAAGATAGTGTATACTGTCTAGGCGTACTGGGCTAGGGGTGTAAAGACTTAAAGCCTTTATAACTAATAAGGTGCTGCTTATAGCATGTTAAGTGCTTACATTGTAAGTAGGAGAAACTTTATAAGTAAAACGCTTACGTGATATAAAGTGCTTATATAATAAGCACTTATAATGTTACGAGTAAGGTATAGAGTACCTCCTAGTCAGTTAGTATAGATAGTTATGGTTATACCTATAACTACTGTAAGGGACTTTGGTTCCTTACGTTAATATTTAATTGTTTATTTATGTCTTACTGTTCAGACTTACTTTTATGTATTATAGTGATAACGACTTACAGTGACATTAAACCCCCATCTAGGAGTGTTAGCTTAATAAACCGTCTTCGGAACGCCCCTTACCTGTTGGCGTCCTGCTATACGTTCTGTCTTAACCTGCGCTAGTCCTCTTAAGGCCTGTATTGGGTGCAGGTTGTAATAAAACAAAAGGATCTGGAAGGCAGTGCCTTATATAATGACTAGAATTGAGTAGAGTTGCTTGCTTAACTAGAATTATATACAGGAGAGGAGAGAGCTTGTTATAGGCTGTGGGAGGCTTTAGAAGAATTCTAAAGCCTTTTATGAAGTAGAACTAACTAATATAATAATAAAATAGTACTGTTCTGAACTATTCTACGTAGTTCTGTTAACGTAATGGCTGACGTGGCTATTGTGATGTTCTAGTTGATTCTGTGGAGCAGTAGCCCCACTGGATTTAAGGGGTGAAACCCCCTTGAATTTCAGAAGGTTCGGAGTGCTCCAGGGGCCCTAAAGGGCCTTAGAGTGGGTTGGAATCTTTTAGAACCCTCTGGGGTACGCAACTACACTATAGGATACCCAGTACAGGGTACTTGGTATAGGGTACTCAGTAGTAAGAAAATTAACATATATATAAGCAGCTACAGTAATATTACATACAGAGCTTAAAAAGAACTATAAGGTCGGCCTGAACAAACGCCCCGAGTTATTAACTTAAAGGAAGGATAGCTAGGCTAGCTACACCTTAAGAAGGATTAAATATAAAGGATAAAGACTATTAAAATCCCGTACCTCTCTTATAATGAATAATTTAAGGTATAGTAAAAAGAATATACTTAACTATTAAACTTCAAGAACTCACAGGGCTGTAGTATAGCGGCTGTGGCTTAGAAGAAGAAGTCTAGTACTGGTCTAAGCCGGCTACAGTGCTTACGGCACTGTAGGAAGCAAACAAAAGCCTGTATTACAGAGTAGTGCCACTGTAAGAAAGGTTGCTACAGTGAATCTTAATACTATAAAACAAAAGGATTTAGAAGGTAGTGCTTTATATAATGACTAGAATTGTGTAGAGTTGCTTGCTTAAGGAAGACTACATATAGGAGAGTTCAGGGCCTATTATAGGCTGTGGCAGGCTCTGGAAGATTCTGTGGCGCTTGCCCTACAGTGAGTCAGAGCAGTGGAGCTCTAGATTCCAGAGCCTTCGAGGCTTAACAAGGGCCCTATGAGCCCTGGAGCCTTCTAGAAGGTTCAGCTTTGCAGTGCAAGCCGTAACTGCAGGGTATGCAGTAATGGAGGGCAACTGCTGGAAGCAGTTGCTTTCAGGGCAGCAGGGGCTAGAAATTCACAGAATTTATATTAGCTACTGCTTAATACTTAATTGATAAATGTCTATCCCTACTGCTTAACAGCAGCGGCTTTTATTATTTCTCCTGTAAATATTCTTAACACTTACAAGAACTTACTTAAATCTTAATATATTAAACATGTTATAATATGCTTTACAGGTACAGCACTGTCCTAACTTAAACACCCACGTGGTGATGACACAGCTTAGTAAAGAAAGCTTACATACCAGTAAAACTTTATAACTATAGCCGTTTATTATAAAGTATATATAGATTAGCCAGCTTAATGGTCACAGCTGCCAAAACCTGCTGCGTGTCAGTTATGCCATAGCACTGCGACTGTGGGAATAATCCTGGGGGCGCGTTCCTTCAGATGGGCTTGGCTGCTTTCGTGGCAAAACGGTTGGATTTTGATGGTGGTTCTAAGGAAGAAACGCCTTCGCTCGCGCTGCCAAACGCTCCTTCCTAACAATTATGGACCGCTCCTGCAGGTCCTGGCTGGCCATTGTCTAACAGCGACAAGTGCGAGGCGAGTGGCTTCGACGCGCTGTGTTCTTCAGCAGAAGACGCAGGCTGAGCTGGCAACTCCGTCGTCGCCGAAGGAAGTGAAGTGCGCGCACCGGGGATCAACTCGGATGTTACCCGCTACGCTTCCCGATTCAACCGAGTTCGGTTTTCAAGCCGCTAATATCATCAGAATACTTTGTCGCTTGCCACAAAGCCAGTGACGCCACGGTGTGAGATCTGCTGGAGGGTGGTGAAGATGTGATGTCAGGGGAATCGGCCGGAATTTGCGTTTGTCAACAAGTCGCGTCGCAGGGGTTTGCATTCCCCTGCAGTTGCTCGCGTACTCCTCTGCCGGGGTAGGAAAGGTTAGCTCGGACAGGGACCCACTGTTACCCCCTGGCAGAAAGAGCACCAAACCAGTAACAGTGGACCCATGGCCGAGCTAACCTTTCCTACCCCAGCAGAGGAGTACACTGGTCCAGTGACCTCATCCGCCGATTCGATGGCTGGGCCGAGGGCTTCGCAAGGGGTCAACTCAGGTGGGGAAACGCGCCGCGCGAAGAAGAAAAAGCAAAGACGCCGTCGACGCGTACAGAAACCCAGCTGCCGGCACGCCTCGGTCTGACTCAATCCTTCTCTTCATCATCATACTCTGTGGCCACCATCTTGCATCGCTTTTTTTTTTCCCCCGGTATTACCTTGCAGCGCATACACAATGCCTCCGAAACGCGCCGCCCCTTCCAGCTCCGCTGCCAGCAACGCTCCCGCCAAAAAGTTGCGCCCTTCCACTAAAGGCACAGGCGCCGAAAATGCGGCAGCCCTCGAACCGGCCAGGGATCCTCGCTGGGCACCTCTGTCGGGCTCAGCGAATGCTGACATGAACTATAAGATCACCATGTCCAACCCCGTCGAGGCGTACAGCTTTACTCTTCTCTGCCAGCCACCGTTCCCGAACGGTGACGAGGACGACGAGGAAGACGAGGACGAAGAGCCCAAGCAACGATGCGACGGAGGCAAGACGTGCCTGTGCTCCAAGCCTGCCGCCGACCACCCCGACCATCCGTGGAAGTTGACCGTCGCCGGCAAGACCAAGTACTTCATCCAGCACACGCAGTGTGATTTGCGCGATCCCGACAACTTTGAAATGTACACTTTCAACGACCACATGGCTTACGGCGTGTTGGAAGTCATCCAGAACCTATTTTTAGACTACCAGAACGCCGGCGACAACGTAAAGGAGCAGTGGGTCGTGTGCGAGGCTCTGGGGCTGTTCTTGGCAAGCGGGAGGGGAATGGAGATGAGCATGTGAGTCGCTGCGCCCCCTTACCTCGTCTGAAGCCCCTTTTCTAACAAACCAAATAGGATTGACGACGGCGAGCTCTTCGAACAAACTCTGCTCTTGATCGGCCGTCTCTTCCTCAGCATGCTCGCCCGCCTCGAGCGCAAGAACCTCCTATCCAAGGACTCGGAGATCTTCAACCTCGGCACCATCATGGCCATTTACATGATGATCCCAGCCCAAAACGAAGACGGATTCCAAGCGACCCCGCGCAAGGAGTCCATTGGCCCAAAGAAGGACGGCAAGAACTGGCGCCCCAGCGAGTTCCCAGGCCACATACTCGCCTACGCCCGCAAGTACGACATCAAGCTTGTAGGGCCACATAATATCGAGGAGCTCGTCTCCGAGGCGGAGCAAGATGTCGACCTCCCGGTTCCGGAATCGAACACGGGCGCGAAGGCCGACCCCTTCGGGTTCGAGAAGGCGCTCAAGGCGTACAGCACCAGGTACAAGGGTGTCATGCAGTTCTTGAGCAAACGGAAGAAAGCGGGGAAGACGGCGATTGGTGGTGATGCTTTGGATATTACCACTTGGACTCCTGCGGAACGAAAGGCGTTTGCCTTTAACGGGAAGGATCCGTTTGGTGCGAAGGAGATTGCTGCGCTTAAGCAGGGTTCTGTTCTGGGGATGCGCTGAGAGTCAGCGCTGCCGCTCATACCAGGCTGTAATAACTGCTGCTTTCGGTGCTGGGGACTGCTGCGTTACCAATGCAGGCCTAATTGCGCTGGATCACCCTTTTGTAAACTATTACAATCCCCCCTCAAGCCCATGTTAAATCCACAAAAAATCACCAGCAGGAACATCAGACCAAGAGGTCAAAGGAAATCCAGACGTATGTCAAGCTCCTCCTTGAACCTACCAGCGTCAAGAGTGAAAACCACAAAGCAGAAAGAAACTGAGTAGCATAGTACGAATGCTCAAATTAAGATGAAGGAGAAGCATAAACATCTATCAAGGGGGTGTCCCTCTGCCGCAATTTCCTCATATCCAACCAACATTGCAAGACAAAGACAATCGCTCACACGCCATGATCCACGCCCCGATTATAGTGGTGCCGACCACATATCGAAGTTCTGGTCCTCCGGCTTCAACCACCCGTCAAGTGTCTCCCGCGATCTCAGTGTGAGATAGTGCTCAGACCCAACGCTTGCCGTAAGAGACTGGACGCACTCCTCCATCATGCGAATAGCTACCGCTGCCTCACCCTTCGCCATCTTGGTCCGAGCGAGATTTCCCACAGACCGTAGTGTGTCAGGGTGATTTGGTCCGAGTAACGATGTGCTTGAGACGATGGTTCGAGATGCAAGATCCTCTGACTCCTCCAACCTCTCGAGATCGCGTAGGATTCCAATAATGACGTTGTTGGCGTATGGTCCCCAAAAGCTATTCAGGGACTCCAATTCCTCGGCGAACCCCTGACCAATCTCCAAAGCTTGACTATGCCGCCCTCTCGCCTGGAGAATGGCGGATTGGAGAAAGAGTGAACGTTTTGGCCCATCGCCAGAAAATGCTCCGGACTCATCCAGTACGGCGTCCGCGTGATCCCACAGCTGTTGTTCGACGTAGAGGTAAATCATGTCGATCAAAACACTATGTACGAGAACGTGACGAGGGCCAAGAAGCTTCCTTCCCACGCTGATCGCTGCCTGGAGACAAGACTCTGCTTCTTTGCGTTGGCCCTGGTGAGTGTAGATGACACCCAGAATCCTCATCCAGTAAAAAGTTCTTGGATTTTCCAATCCATAGCGCTTTCTGCATGTTGATGTCGCCTCAAGACTCATCTTGAGAGCCTCGTCGAACCTGCCCTGCATGATTAGGATATCAGCTAAGCCCAAATGAGCATTAGAGCAGGTATCGCTGCTCTTGGTACTACCCAGACTACAACACTCCACCGCCTTAGCGGCCCATTGTTCAGCTTGTGCTAGCCGCCCTTGGCCTACGACTGAGGACGAAAGTTCAGTCATGACATGACGCCGGGTAAAGTCGGCATCATCTTTGTTGCAGAAGACGGTGTCAACGAGTGCCAAAAGCCCAATTAGGATTTCCTCGGACTTCTCAAGTTGGCCGTTCGAATTGCAAATAGCAGCCAGAGAGTCTTTGCTGTTGAAGGCAATGATGTCATCACGCGGGTCTGCTGTCTGTGACATATTGTACGCCTTTGTTGCCGCCCTTTCTGCCCTGTCGAGTTCTCCTTGTTCCAAAAAAATCTCGGCAATGTCAACCAATGTCGCAGACAGCTCCTTCGACTCTCCTCGTTCTCTATGTGCGAGAAGCCTCTGCTTTGCGAGTATCTCGGCTGACTTGTATCTGCCTTGACGGCGAAAAATGTTGCAGAGACGGGCCATCTTTTTCAATGCCTGGGGGTTGTTTTTCCCGAAACGTTGCTCTAGCGTCGATATCTCCCGCTCCAAGTCCCTGGCCTCTTTCTGCAGATAGACGAACCCAGTGTCAGAAGGGCTCTCAGCGGTGGAGCTCTGACTTGTGATCGCACAGAGGGCATCGTGAACGACATCGTTCCATGGAGCTGGACTGGCTCCTTCGAAGCCGCTGTCCGCGATGAGTCCTGGGGTGCTGGCAGCTGGTGATGCTGCGGAGCTAGCGGCTTGGAAGGCGATGGCCGCTTGGATTCTCGGCGTGGAAATGAATGGCGAGTGCGTAGGGAATGGCGATGAAGGACGGTTGCCTCCTTCAAGCTGAGTGACCGCTACGAACGTCAGGGTGGGGGCAAGTGGTGAAGAGGGCATGAGAATTGGCGACTGGATGGGAATGGAGATGCCCCTGGCTATCGAGTCCGGTGTGGCGGCGGAGTTCACCGATCCGGAATCTTGGGGAGTCTTATAGGACAGCCCATCAGGTGTTTCTGCCAGGCTATCTTAGTCCAGCTCAATTGATATGTCACGAACTTGGAACGTGAACAACACTTACCAGGCACTGAGCACGGGGAGAAAGCGACATTGTTGGCGTCCATCCTCTTTTCCCACCGTTCGCATTTCTCAGGAGGCTGGACCTTCCCTCGAACAGTGAACACATAACCTGGCTTTTCGGGCTCACGCATCCGTCTGTGCTTCAACTTCCGGGACATGAAAAGTGACTCGGCCTTCTTGACGTTTTTATCCAGTCCCCACTTCTGAATGCGCGACAGAATTTGTCGTTCCCTACATTAGTCTAGTCAGACTCGGGGTCACAATCACAGCAATGCGATGTCGGAGCAGTTACTTACGTGGCCTGGAACCCGAACTCTCCGACAAGAGAATCTCTCAGGCGGGGGATAGTGAGCTGCTCATCGATATAGAGCTGGGTAATGCGTGCCTTCTTGGGCTCCCAATCTGCGTCTCGCAGTGTCGGGGCCTTTCTTTTGCGACTTGGAGCGGCGGTGACTGGCGGAGGTTGGCCGAAAGGTGGTGCTCTGTCGTTCTGAGAAGAGCCGACGAGAGTGTTCTGGTGGCTTGGCGCCAGAGCCGCGAGCGCTGGAAATCCTCTCGCCTGGGGCATGATATCGGCGAATGCGTCATTAGCCAGCCACGGCCAACTGGAGTCGCTGGGTATGGCTGGATTCATGGCGAAGATGAAAGAGCAGGGTGCCAATGTTTGCCAGGAGGACAACGGGGGCGGTGATGTGGGTTCAGGGGAGAGATCATGGTGGGGAGGTCAAGTTGAATTGAAGACTTCGTCCGCAAAATGCGAACAAAATTTGTCCAACCGCTGCAGCTGCCTCATGGGTGAGTGGAGGCCCAGGCGATTGTCCCATGGTGCGAACCAGCTGGTGCGAGATGTGCAGAGTACCTAAGGATACCTAGCATCGTACTGAGCACATGGCCTCTATCGAAGTATTGTCAAGTCGTGCATTCGCTGCCTAAATTGTGGAATTACTTGGCACCAGCCCTGTCCGCGATCTATTGGCTGGTCAAAACTACAATTCCCAAGCCCCCGCCAACTCTCCTCCCCATGCCTGCCGTGGCGGTCGCCAAACCGGGAAGGCGAGCCATCTTGCCCGGAACCTCGGGGCCACCAGGGGCTTCCCTGGTGCGGTTGACTTCCGATGGGATGGCTCCTCCGCCCAACTTCACCTGGACTGGCAAAACTACAATCAGGGTGTCACCGCCTGCTATTGGGCAGTTCCGCCTGCATCACCCACTGCGCGTCCACGCCGTCCCCCGAGCTCTCGCACGAGCATGCTAGTTATTGGCCAGCCAGGCGCCACAGTCCCAGGTCCTCGATTTCACCCACTTCCCCAACAACGTCCAATTACAACAAACCACAAACTTCAATCGGGCACTCTGCCGGCCCAAGGATTTGGCTGCAGCATTTCCTGGAGGCAAACGGGCGTGGACGTGCCACAGACCCATGTCGCTCTGCAAAACTACCATGTTCAAAACTACTATTTGCCTTCATGTCAAGTGCTTCCAGGAATTCTCCTGAAGGGCCAGGACATAAAGATGGGCGATGTGCTTGTCTTTGAAGACGGCTCAACTTGATCACATCTTTTCTGATTCCCTATCATCCGGTTCTGAAGCCCACTCCTGACTCTGTATAGCCCGTCACCCAACATGACCACCTCACCCTCGCCCAGCCAGAACGGTACCAACCAGATCACTGGTCACCCCATCGCATGGTTCGTCTCCAGATCATACCCCCCTTCGGACGTTCTTAGCCCACTCTATGTCATTATTAGGTCCTCCGTCTCCAACTGCGGAACCTGCCAGCATCAAGGTGACGCCCGCAGCTCTTCAGCCAGCACTGGCAATGCCAGAAGCACGTATGTGCCCCCTCGCCCCCCTCATCACCAACCGTTGCTCCCGTTTTTCGTGTTTCTTGCTGACCGCGTTCCGTCTCTTCAGGTCTTCAGGGTCTGACCAAAATACACTTCGATTGGCGAATGTTCCTACCAGCTCGATGCTTCTTCTTTGGACGTATGAGACACGGAACGAGGAGGTCTCGCTGGCTGAGAGGCTGTATAAGAAGTGACACGGCGCCAGGGGCAATGAAGACGACGTTGGAGAGATCTTGCTCTACGTGATCCGCCCATAGTTCCGATTTGGGTTCATTGTGGGCAGGTAGAGCATGTCATAGCCATTCAAAATCATGTAGGGACACGTCCAACTCCCCATACGAACTCGCAACGTTTGAGCTTTGTCGTCTCCGAACCTTCAGACCCAAAAGACTCGTAGTGCCACCACGGCATGGCCCAGATACCTTCCCATATGCCTTGTACGCCCGCCGTAGATATCATGGCCGTCCTGACACCTGGAAGATGGCATCATGGGTGGTTCCATTGCCATAGTAACCCTAAAAGGGGTACCCACATCAATGTCAACCCTGTTGGAGACGCATTTGTTTCAACGGTCGGGACTTCGAGATCTTGAGCAGGTGGGCTTGGGGAGATTGGTGCAATGAAGTTCAAACCTCCCGAAAAGGGCAGTCCGAGGGGATCGGTGGGCTGGATCGAGCTGAGATGTGGAATGTCTGTTTCTAGGTCGAGTCGGAGCGGCTGTGGGGGGCCGGGAGGCAAAACCCATGATGGCGGAGGACTTTGATTGTCTCCCGTCTTTGGTGTACCGAGAAGTCTTCGTCATAATGTCGCTTATGGTGAACACGTCCCAGACCTCAGAGGCCTCCCCTGCGTTGGCCTTCGAGGGCTCTGGTCGCCGTGTGCCTTAACGGGGGCGAAAATGAGGTGCTGACGGTGTAGATCCGTAAGCAGAGGGTGGACGAAGAGTTTGAACAAGAAGAAGGTAAATGAGATGGCGCTGGTGGGCGAGAAGAGGAAGGCGGATCTGCCTCTAGAGATGGTGATTAGGATGAAGAGGGCAGTGGTTAGACTAAAGATGACACCGATTTACAATGGGTTCTGGAAAGATTGGGTTGTGCCAATGCCAAATCCTCGCTGAGGGGACGTGGAGCATGAAAAGAATTTATTTAAGGCCATATCGGAACAATATATATGTCCCTTGGCAAAGTCCCACGCTCAAAATTTTGAAAGCGGAAACGACTTCCAGCCCAGCTCTACTAAATAATCTCTCCTCCCTGAGGCTGGTTTCCGAGACAGGCCTCACAGCCAGCAAGGGGACCCCGCGCGAACGCCGCAAAAACCATTCCCTCTCTCAACGTGATGGCGTCGTAAAAGAGGACGCCGTCGATGCCCCTGATGGTGTAGGCCACGGTGCGGTGGCTAAGGTATACGTCTTCGATAGTATAAAAATCTATTAAATTGGGCATAACGCCCTGGTTCTCGTGAGCCACGGGGGCTAGGGGCAGCACCAGCAACACCAACGCTGCTGTTGTGGGTGTGAACAGCTGGTGGCCAAAAATACCATAGCCTCCATGTATTAGTATTCGTTTCTAACTCGCACCTCAGGCTGCAAATGAGACTCCTACGAGAACTTTGGCGATGAATGAAACGCAGGAGATCTGCCAACAATATGAGACCCGTGTTACCACCCTCCAACAAAAGCCGACGCCAAAGCAGCAACAGCGAGAACAAAACTAACACAAATAGAAACTGCAGTACTCCGACTCTGCTGCTTCGGCCCCCCGTTAGCTTGCAGGCATCTCACATTGGCCTCAATTTTCACCTCAGCCGCCGGGTCCTCCTTATACCCCCAAACATGCCCAACCAAAAACACCCGCTTGCGCGCTCGATCAAAAGCCGTCGTGTTCCCCTTCTCATGGATATCTCCCCGCTCAGCCCATTTATAATACCCGAAATTCCCTTTCCCCAACCACGAGCTGTCAGAGCCCATAGAGGCCATACTCTGTTTGAGCGCTAATGTTGCACTAGTATTAGCACACACACCCTCTCGTTCCCACCGCAAGGTAGGTAGGTAGGCAAGTACTCACTCCTCACGGACAGCGTCCCCACCAGACAGTCCGGGTACTCTCTCTCATCCGGCCACAACCACAACCCGCACTTCGACTTCTCCAGCCCCAACCTCTCCCAATCCTTTCCGGACCCCCCAAACCCATCCACAAGGCTTTTCTCAAACGCATTCACACACCTCGTGGCGTTCTCCTTCCAAAACCCTTCGCACCCAGGCCCCACGTTCTCTTCGGTGATCGTCGTGTTCAGCTCAAAGTATATATACGTACACACCTCCCACGTATCCACCGCCCCCTGAATAACTTGCACCTCCCTCGTGCTATTGGCTTCCGTCGAGGTGGCATTCACCACCTCAATGACCTTGGAACTCAGCAGTTCCTTCGGCGCCTCCAGCTGCAGCCACGTCGCGGTGAAAAACCCATCCCTGGGCGGCGCGTGCGGGACGTCAGCGTGCACGGAGAGGGTGTATTTCCAGTCGGAGGAGCGGTTTCCGGGGAAGGGAAGGCGGATGTCCCGTCCGGGGATGGATGCGCTTCCGGATGCGTCGATGGTGGTGAAGGCCGTGTCCCAGTCGGAGAGGGTGGCGTTGGCGGGTTGGGGCTCCAGGCGGTAGGGGCTGAGTAAGATGAGGGGTTTATTGTTGAGTTGGGCGGAGGTGAGGGGAGGGAGGAGGGAGAAAAAGAAAAGGAGGAGTGGGAACATGGTTGGTGGTGATGGAGTGGTGGTGGTGAGAGTGGTTGTTGGTCGAGGTGAGTGGGCGTGGGCGAGAGAGGGTTTTGCCTGCCTTTGTACCCCGCGGCAATGACTCTAGAATGATTGAATGATGAGTGGCGCAGCCTGGGGTGGTGTAACCATTGGGGTGTTTATCCGGCGGCTGGTTGGCAGTATGAATGGTCCGGGCAACAAACGCAGGCAACAAACGCAGATGAGCGCCAGACTGTCGGAACCAACCGTGAGTGCAGGGTACTTCCTTTTGCCAAAAGGCGGTTGCTGTTGGGGCAACATGGGTATGCAGAGATAAAACTAAAAGATTGTCACATATTCTGGAACTCCATCCATCCCAAACTCATAGATCGCAGAACGCGACCAGTTGTACGGAACAACGTCTCTGGTTGGCCACACCGGCTTCACTTTCTGCTTTATTCTCCTTAAAAATGACGACTCCCCATTCAACTCATACAGTCGTTCCAGTTCATTGCGGCCCTGGGCACAACCAAGCCTCTTCAAAACGTCCATCTCCCATGTGTACCACATGAGGATATGAATAGCATTTGACGCATTTGTTCGAAGTCTGACGGGTGCTGCTTTTGTCCCGGCGATGCTCAAAGCCGATATGTGCCGTATGAGCTCTGACTTTTGTCCGGGGCCATCCGCATCTTGTAGCCCTAACCATTCTCCTTGGCGTAGCCACTCCCAATGTAGTAGGTTTTGGTTGTACAAACCCTCCTCTTGGATCCTACGGGAGCCGTCGGGATCTTCTGTTGCGTAGAACAGGGGAGTGCAATAGTGTTCCATGACGTACTGAAAATGCGCTGATGAAAATGCGAACTCGATGAACTGTGGTGGGTTGTTGTAGAGGGCTGTTGGCGATTGCGAGGTCAAGACACTTTTGTTGACTTCATTGAACTTTGTATAGAAGCCGTGGAACTGAGAGGTTATAATGTTGATGTCTTGAACGTTGTGCTGATGGTCAAGAATTCCCTGCAGCGAAGGAAGTATTGCCTCGGCTGTCGTAGCGCCCGGGAAGAGTTGTTTGCGAACTCGTTTCGCGATGCGCGTTTCTTGACGCTGTTTGGCAATCGCATCGATTTTCTCCAGGTAGGGGTCTGAGAGTTCTCTGTGCGCTGTAAACTGGGGAGGCGATGTCTTGAGAGATGCTGCAGCTCCAAAGTCCAGGAGAATGGATATATCGAGCCCTGTTTCACCGTACATCCAGCCCCCTGGACCCATTACGTAGACACTATGCAGCGGAGCCACGATTTTGTAATCTCCTCCATCATTGAATTTGCGCATGAGCAGCGGTACATCGGACCCAGCGTAGAAAATGTGATCGGTTTCATGGTCTGCTATTTGATCCAGATTGCTGTTCAAAGCCAGGAGGATAATCATGGCTTGCGATCTCCTTCCTCGTGACCGGACGCGAAAGGAATGAAGTTGCTGTTGGGTTTCGGTAGTGAAGCACATGTTTAAGTTTTCAAGCGGGCGCTGGAGGGTGTAAAGATGTACGAGACGTAAGGATAAGGCGCCGGTATCGGCCTCCACTGAGCACCGCTGGGGAGCTGGGAAAAGCAGTCGATGGTCAAATTTGAAATCAAAATCGCTCGATCGGTTGCACCAAACGATTCGCTGCGCATTGAAGCCAGTATTCCCGTAGAGGGAGTAACTGTAGCTGAGAAAGGGGACGACCCTTGAGCTGATAGAGGAGCTGAGCTGTCGGCTGTAATTCTCATCGGAAAAGTCTGTAAGTGTGATGCCCTCGGCATCCCACTCAGGTACCCAGGATGGCTGCGTCCCCCAGCCTTTGATGCCAATAGAGTTGTGCAGCACACGCCGTACTTGACCCGAAGCAACAACGCAGTGAGAGAAGAGTCCAACGAAGACATGGAGTGCTGAGAGTGTGTAGTCTGGTATCAAGAGGTGTGCGTTGTCTCCCTGAACGAGGCCTAATATTCCAAAAACTTTATCACGGATGTCCGCACATTTTGCACGACCGGTAAGAGTAATTGCACCCATCAAGCCGTCATTGGAAAGGATGGACTGCTGGCCCAAACGACTGAGCCATGGCGCCGATGATATCTGAAACGGAACTCGTGATGCGGACGCGGCCTCGGCGTGATACTCAAACCCCCTGTAAACAAAGACGATGTGTCTTGCCAAGATCAGTTCTTGTATCACCCAAAGCCGAGAGAAGTACCGCGATTGGAGCATCTGAACAAGTGTATCTCGGTCGTTGGCGAGATTCGAGATGGGCTGCCGTTTAGGAAACCTGCGTCCGCTGCGGTGAGGTGATACCGTAGCTTGCTCTCCCAAGTACACCAAAACGCGAAGGCACTGCTTGTAAACGGAAGCCATCTTGGGTATTTGAACACTCTTTTCCTCAATGTCGACCTGATTGATGCAAATGGCGTCCACCCAGAGAGGCCGCTGCGTGTCAGGGCGGCGGGCATAAAAAAGCATGGCGGCACAGTTGCGCGTCAGAAGAATGATGTCCCAGAAGGGGCCGATATATGCCGGCACGCGAGGCGTACTGTCGCTTGTATCACCTCCCCACGTATACGAAACCGCCTCGTAGTCCGGATAATCGTCGTCCAGATAGGTCGCCAGATTGAGATGCAGGGGGGCCCTGCTGAGCGGTGATGGGGATAAATGAACAAGCCGGATTTCGTTGCGACGTAGCCTCCGATGGTAAACGGCCGAGTAGGCGGAATTGCTAGTGCTTGGACCATTGCAGCCAGTGGGCTTGGTCCCACGCAGGGTTGCGGGAGCGCAATTGAGGTAGTTCACCGTCGATGGCCAGCGCAGATTCAAGCGTCCAAGCGGGTCATCCGGCGGCGTCGCTAGGAATGTGTTTGTGTGCTCTCCCGACGGGGAAGAATCCTTTGGCGGTGAGCGATGACATGCGAGGCAGTGCAGTTTCCCCGACCGGATGGCAATGGTGGGGTTGCTACAGTTCGACAAATGCCATCTGCCCATGCTGGAAGTATGTCCCTGTCCTGGTGCTGCCCTACCACCAAAGGCAGGGGAGAGATTAGAGACTAGCCAAAGGTAGCCTGCCAACTGAGAAAACGAAGGACGATGCGAGGGAGGAAGCAGGGAATTGGTGGTTTTTTAAACATCTCCCCAGCCGGCAAGGCTCTGCTGTCTGTTGCCTCCCATGCGGGTGCGCCCTAAATTTTCATGATTTACCTGAAGTCACTGTGAAGAGACTGGTGGAGACCGATGAGGTGGCGCCAGTCATGGCCAGTGTCTGCCACTAGCTCGATTTCAGCCACCAGCACAGCTCCTTGGTTGGTCATCGGGTTGCTCGGTGTCTCGGATCGGATCATTGTCGCCTGGGGTCTTGGCACACGGCGAGTCCGTTTCCTCTGGGTTGACCGAGTCGCATGCGTGGTTGTGGGCGGTATCTTGGCGCCCGGCCTGGACTGCGCGCCCATGTTGTTGATGTCCCTTGATGTGTAGGATTGGAAAGGTTCGCGCGGTCAAAAACGCGCGGGATGAAAAAGTTTCGGTAATTCCCCGGACCAAATCGGCACCGATAGGAAATTTTGGGCCCGAGAGTTCTAGGGGGCGTGGCGCCCTCGAATGTGGCTTACACATGCAGCCACATCCTAGGGTGCGCCTTCCCACATATGGAAGAAGGCTTCTATCCGGCTCTTGCTCCGCTTGGCCATAATAGGGTTCCTCTGATACTTGCTTTGATCTCAAGCTTCTTCAACTGACCTCCAGCCACCACAAATCCAATAGGAAATTATTCAGGATAATCTATGTGTCATGGTGCTGGCTGATTCAGAGCAGTAATCTAGTTACTTCATGTAATAGTTGGATGGGGAAGAAAAGAGCTAGAGGCTTACCAGCAGGCTTGGCCTTTGTGGGCAAATGCTCCTCATTCCCGATTAGGCCTAGTGCCAAGTCACGTGGGTCCGATCCAGGTCCACTACGAGGAGCAGCGGGGCAACTATCGTGACTCTATGTAACAAACTGTAAAGAAAGTAATGGTACTGCAGCGGGAATTGCAGGCTTATAACACCCCTTATAAATTAATGTTATAGTAATTCTTTAACATGCTGTGTAAAACACACATGGCATGTTATTTAAGGGGCCCCCTAGATGGAGGCCTCTGATTAGTCAGATCAGCTGAGTATAGGCTAAAATCCACAGGGTTAGGGTTATTACATGTTATCCTTAGATTCAGGGGGCTGTGATGTAAAGGGGGCTGCCTAGTTAATACTATTTGCAATTACGAATGGAATCAATCCAGCGTGACGGTCTAGATTAAACTGGAAGTGTAGAGGTAATTGAAATAGTAAAATAGAAAGAGCGATCACTTAACTACTTGGCCACTAGCCTGTGTAATTCGAAAACTGACTGTCATTCTTACCATTAATGTAGGCCGAGGCCATTAAAGAAGGAATCACTGGAAGCCAGAGCCTCTAGCTAATTAGAATAAGGCTAGTTTAACATCACCTGGGTAGACTACACGGCATGTTGAATCCACTAGAGATGTAGGGTCATTACACGGCTTGTTACGCTGTTTTATTTCTTATTATGACAGATTGGTATTGTGTTACGACATGCTCTTGACGAGGGCCCGAGGGGGGTCCGGACAAGATAAGACAGAGCGTATGGCAGGACGCCAACTTGAGGGGTGATCTAAAGACGGCTTGTTGAGCTAGCACTCCTAGACGAGGGTACACTGTCACTGTAGGTCGCTGTCACTATAATGCACAGAGAGAAGTCTGAACAATAGGACATAAATGAACAATGTAATACTAGCGTGAGGAACCAGGAGTCCCTCACGGTCATCGTGGTCACGATGATGACTATCTATACTAGTTAACGACGAGGTACTTCGTACCTTGCTCTATCTGCTCCCTAGCTTGGCGGCAGAGCAGCCAGAGCAGTTGCTCTGTCTGTTCTCCTGCTCTGTGACAGAGCACTCAGAGCAACAGAGCACCTTCTGATTGGTCGTAGGGGCTTCGGGTCTTTGCACCCCTGGCCCAGTGCGCAGCACCGTGTGTTACCTTTCCGCACTGTTCCTGCTGCGGGGAATTCGTCGGGCCGCGCCGGCCCAGGTGACGGCCTGCAAGGTCGTCACATATTGCTTGCAGGATGAGAAGTTCCAGCCTGAGCGCGGCGGCTGGGTACCTATCGAATAAGTAGGTAGGTAAATAATCCCTGTCATTGGAGGCCAGCAAGGGGAATTGGTCTCGAATATACGCAACGTGAGGGGCTGATTCGGCATGTTCATCAGGTAAATGGCAATTTGCGCCACGAGGACGTACGGGGTTGATTAAGAGGAACTTTTTATGGTGCATGTGCCTAGGGGCTCAAAGTTCAATGAGAAACCAGCTTAGCTGTCAGGAACTGAATCACGCAGAGTCTCGCCTGGAGTTGAGCCCAAGAAATTGAGTCGTGGTCCCCTGTACTGATGTCCACCACAAAAAAGGCCCCACCTCCTGTCGACATACCTAGGTGCGTGCCCAATGGGGCGGTTTGAGTAGCCAAGACTTTTTTGGGGACCCCCATGTCAAGAGTCTCGACCCACACTAAAAACGTCCCGTGCGGCGAACCTCGAGCTTTTCAACAACCCAAAGAAGAAGAAAGTGTAAAATCTATGTGCAGATTTCGGTTGGGCACTGGGGCTGTCAGGACTTACAATGATAAAATCAAAATTGCCGAGGAGTTGGGGGGAAATGTAGCTGGCGCTAATGCATGCATCGACCTCCTTTCCCGGCATGGTTGCCGGTGTCGGCCAGTTGGAAGCCTTCCGTACAGCGTCACGTCCGAAAAAGTCTAGCGCTCACCAAAACCCGCGTGATGGCGATCTCCGCCCTCGTATATTTAACTGAAGCTTGAGCTCCCCCGCTTTCACCTTGCTATCCCCGCCATGTCATGCTTCTTCTTGAGCCGGACCTAGACGTCCTTTTTGAATCCTTCATCTTCTCATTGTGCACTCACAACAACTGACCATGGCGACCAACAACCTCTCCGATGCAATCCAACCCGACCCCGATGTTGGGCCTGATGGCGGCGATTACGACGATACTGATTCGTCCTACGAAAATGCGCAAGCCTCCCATTCTTTCCAAATACATTCATCTCTCCGAGGCAAACTCTAACATCCGCAGAACAGCCCGAGCTCGACAGCCTCTATTTCGTCGAGTATTCTCGATTACCGAGCTATCAAGGGCCGCACCTATCACAGTGCCCGGCACGCGACCGAGTACTTCACCCCCAACGACGACCGGCAGCAGGATTCGGTCGACCTAACCCACCACTACTTCACCATTCTCCTGGACGACAAGCTCGTCCTGGCGCCAGTCGGCGATGATCTCCCCAGGGTCCTCGATGTTGGCACCGGCACTGGTGAGTAGCCACATCCCGAAACACTACTCACTACCTTTGCTATGAACTAACCGAGCCACCACACAGGTATCTGGGCCATGTGAGGACCTGTCCACCCATCCCGCATTCCCGCTTTCTAACCCCCTCCCAGCGACTTCGCAGACACCCACCCCGCCTCCGAAGTAACCGGCACCGACCTCTCGCCCATCCAGCCCTCCTGGATCCCTCCGAACCTCAAGTTCGAAGTCGAAGACGCCACGCTCCCCTGGACATTCAACGAATCCTCCTTCGACCTCGTCCATATGCGCTATCTCTTCGGCGGCATCAGAGACTGGGATTTCCTGTTCGAGCAGGCCTACCGATGCTGCGCGCCCGGTGGCTGGGTGCAGTCGTGCGAGCTCGACGCGGCGATGCTTAGCGACGATGGGACGGCAAACGACAACTATGGCATCGACACTTGGAATAAGCTGTTTGACTTGGCTGGGAAGAAGCTGGGTAATTCGTTCACTGTTGTGGCCGATGATCTGCAACAGCAGGGGTTCAAGAAGGCGGGGTTTGAGGATATCACTGTTGTGAATTACAAGGTATGCCCGGTCCCTTTTTTCTCTTTTTTGTTGATAGAGGTAATGACGGGGAACACTGACACTCGCGGCATAGCTTCCCATGGGCGGGTGGGCGTTGGACAAGAAGCTGAAGGAGGTGGGTGAAGTTGCGCTCACTGCGCTGCTGAACGATATTGGGGGCTACACTCTTATGCTCTGGCACGATGTGCTCAAATGGCCTGAAGATGAGTATCAGGTGTTCTTGACGAGTCTTCGGAAGGCGATGAAGGACAAGGCTATCCATTCCTATATGGTTATTCGCTTTGTCTACGGACGCAAGCCGAAGGCGTAACGGGGATGGATGGAGGCGCACTGAGATGGGGGACATTAGGTAGGCAGCCGTGCAGCAGTGTAGTTTTCGAATTTGGGTGGCATCAGGATTAAGAACCCTCGTTTAGTTACGTCGATGCCGAAACGACGCCGTGGCCTTGAGCATGGTCACGGAGGAAGCGGCGTTGAGAAATGTAGTTCAATCTCGTCATTAGATGTGTCTCCCAAACCAATTATCGAGTCCAGCATATCCACAACCCTCTCCATATCTACAACAAATCCCTCAAAATCTCTGCGGCCTAGGGGTCCCAGACGGTGGTTGGCCCAACTGCACTTCATACATCTTCGTCTTCGCCCTTGGCTCCTTCAAATCCGCCTCCTCGTCGGAATCCCAAGCCGAGATCGCACGTCGATCGGCCTCTGCCTTGCTGCTGTTGTGGGTCGCCGTCAACGGATCATGTGCTTCGTCTCTCTCCCCCTTGTCCTTCTTTGACTTGTCTTTCCTTCGCTTGCAGACAGTGAAGATGATGAAGGCGATGACGACGGCGAAGACGATAGCGAGGGGGATGGCGATGGCAGTGCCAAGCGTGATTGATTTGGTAACGGCATCGGCGGCCGTGAAGGCTTTGCCCACGCCACCTGATCGTGGTGTGATGTTCATTTTGGATTGAACTTGCCGTTTGCGAGTTGACGAGTGGATGAGTTGAGGTGAACAAGAGCACTCCCGACGCGGGCGTGGTGATTTTTTATTGAAGGCTGTTTGGTGTAGGGGTCGTTGAGATTGGCGTTCTTGAAACGCGCCACCTGAGAGCGCCAAGATTGAGAAGCTTGGTTTTGCACGCGTTGGGTGTTTTCCCCGCTGATCGTTGCCATTCGAATTGTGACTCGACGCCACCCGTCTCCATGACAGGGCTGTGTGGATCCAACTTTAGCCCCTTCATTTGCCCCAACCAGCGACAGCTGCTGTGCTGGAATTCTGCCTCTGGAACGAACGACCACTGTCCCAACACAGAGCTGATATTCCGGTTAAGGCCATCACGCCACACCAAGTCTGGATCACTTTTCACCATGCCTACTGCAGTTGCTATACCTAACCGTAACCTACATGCACGTTTGTAAATAGTACCTCGCATTGACTTTAGAGGGTTTAAAAACAACCCCCACATTGCAAATAAACAGGGTAGTGAGAAAGCACATTCACCGCTACTATCTAACCATCTACCTTAATCGCCGAGGACCCTATAGTGCTCCCGAGTTACCTGACTACCTCCAAAGTAGCTACTGGCCGTTACCGCAGCCACCAACCCTCCAATACAAACACAAACATGTCCTCTAGATTGTCAAAAACATACTGATACAAAAGACTAAACCCCCCCTCCGACACTACCCCCAAAGCTGCCACAACCAGCCACTTATAAACAATCCCAAGCCTTCTCGGAAGCCCCAACTCAATCATAACATCCATATGCTTCCTGAACAACCCCATCGTCACCACCCTCAACCGGCCCGGAAAGGTCCCAGCAGCAATCTGCATCAGAAACCGGCGCTGATAGTACGCCCAAGCGCCAACCTCACTTTCTTCCATGTTAGAGATATCTACGTCTAAAACCAGCCAGTCATGCCAGAAGATGCCGTATTCCGGGCTCCAGGCGAGCTGAAAGGCCTGTTCGGCAACGGTGGTGAGGATGTAGAGAGTTACCCCGACTGAGAAATGCATGAACATCATGTCTTCAAACGTGGGAGGTTTGGGATCGACGGAAGGGGAAAGGATGTCAGCGGCGAGGTAGTTGAGGACAATTTCGTCGATGCGGTGGAGAGGGAGGGAGACTCTGAGAAGGGAGGAAATATACGAGAGGAGACTCTCTGCGATGGGTTGGCAGAAGAGTCGGAGGATGGGATACATGACTCCTGGGACCTGGACGCCTACTGTGGTGAAAGTTAGTCGGGTAAGGTATAAGTAGATGTAGCACACTGGGTAAATGTTTAGTGACACGAGAAGTGAAATTGCGAGGGAGGTTGTGGCTGCGGCGACGGCAGTGATCGTGGATCGGATCACTACAGGGTACAGAAACCAGTTGTAGAATGACGACATTGCTGGCCAGAGGAGGGCGAGCAAGACGCAAAAGGCCGCAGCCATTTGCAGAAGGATAGAGAGGTGCTGCATGGTGGTTTGTTAGTTGCAGGTGTGATTTCGGAAGAGGAAGTCAGTAGGTTGGTGTGCCCTTGGAAACAGATATATAGACGTTGCTTTGACAAGTTGATAAACCATTGAGCAGAGAATTGTTCACATTGTGAACAATTGCACTATTTTAGCACCGCGGTGAACAAAGCCATTGTTGATGACTCGGTAGGGTCTCTGGAGTGCCTTGGGATCCATGCCTTGCACGTGTTCTTCAATGACGTTGGCCGTTTGAGATGACTGTCCGACAGTCATGATATTTGAGAGAAGGTACTTCTGAAAAACAGATTATCAAGTTCCTAGGTATTCGTGTCACGTACGGAAGAAGGTAGAGGGGGGGCGTTTTCCTTCTACTCTCAATGAATGATTGCTTGACTGTGAAATAAGTACGGGACAAAGTGTTTACACACTTCACGTTTTGTTGAATCTCGAGTCGTCCTCAGGAAGCGAGGCGGGATTCGCTCCCCATTATCCTACAACATGTTTTTCCAGGCCTTTCCGCCATAAGCCCCGCGATCTCCGCCTTGCAAATAATACGTAGTTCATCTCGGGAAATATTTCGTGGCAAATCGAGGAGCCTGAGGCTTTGTGTCCGTCGACCACCGGCGCCAAGACACCGTTCACCTTTGTCATTGATTGTGCACAACCATTTTCTCGAATTCCAATCATGCATGTCTTACCCTGGATATTGAACAACTAAATCCATCTCAGACGACATCAGAAAACCGAAAACCACAAAAGTCGGAGGTATTCTTATTCTTGGTTTCTGATTGGACAAGACTAAGCGCCTCCACTCCAGCCGCTGTCAGGTAGCCGCCCCGACAGCAAATCCGATTGCAAAATGGGCCGCGGTTTGGTATCAACTCAGTGCAAGGCAAAAAAATCAGGCCGGCGCTTAAGGCCCATGGCTCTTGGCGGGGAATCCCGGCGTTGGTTTGAACCTCGCAACCTCACAACCACCGTGAGGCGATGCTGTCCGGGCCCACCCGAACGCGGCCAGTGGTCGACCGATACCCGGCCGATGGAACCAGAAACAGGCCATCTGAGCGTCCAACGGCCTGATCCAAATTTATCGCCAGCTCTGAAACATCCAAAAACGACTGGAATTGAAGGCCACTTTTACCGAAACAAACTTGACAGGGGGGCTGCATGATGTAACCGGGACATATTAAGGGTAGCCATTTCCAATGCAACAATGTCTTTGTTGCTAGGAATCTCCACACGCAAAGACAAGAATCCAACGAGAGAAAGCCGGTTACTCGAAATCACGGACTCTCAAGTCTCACAACGACCGACTTGCACCGAGCTCCACCACGCAAAGACGGGCACCCCACAAGATGGACGCATCCCTTGGCCACGCCTTTGCCAACGGCAGGGCGCATAACCTCCGCGCTACCGACTTGTCTCCGGTCATGTTCGCTGATGACCCGCGCATCTGCATCCCAAAGACACACTCTGCCGCAGACTGGGCTCAAGAGGAGGAAACACCAGGCTATTCCCCTCTCAGCGACACCCTGCTGCTCAAGGCGAGCTGCACGAAGGAAGAAGCGGCCATCTTTAGTCTTGCAGGGGAAGAAGTGGCAATACCCCTTCTGTCCCGCATTGGGCGGATAAACATCAACACGTCGACCTTTCAACAAGAATCTGCAATCCTCGAGAGAGGCGTGCCTTTCTCCTTATCGGAAATTAGGCCTGAGGAACGACTGCCGGCCTCACTCCGGATCATAGAGCTCGTCTCGCGTCTCCATGCTCAGGGAATCGTCCACGGAGATGTCAACCCAAGTGCACTGCGATGGAACAGCCAAGGACGGCTCGTCTTCGCCGACTTCGCCAACGCCAGATTAGTTGCCCAGGAGAGATACACACAACCGCAACCGCAGCACTGCTGGAACGGCGACGAAAATTTTGTCTCGCCGCTGCTGCGCTCCAATACGCGAATTGGAAGGTGTTTCCGGCCCGCCGAGTCAGACGATCTCTATGCCATGTCAGTCACAATATGGAGTGTCTGGGCTGGCCGCCGCCCAGAACCCAGCATGTTCAACGAGAACGGGGGCCCCGGGCCAAATCTCGGCGTCATCACCGATCCGGACATCTTTGGCGATGTGGTCGAGGTGTTGCAACAAGGGGGTCTCAATCTCGACCCGCTCCTCCTTTGCCGACCCACTAGGGGGCGAGAGTTGTCTCCTCCCCTCTTCGGCCGACCAAACGGCGTCGCAACACGGTCACCAAGTCCGCTTTCCCGAATTGCTCCGTCTCAGATGTCGTCAGAGCCCAGTTTTGACGAAGGCTGTGGCCAAATATCAGAACTCCCAGCTCAACACCGTGTCGAGCTCCCTGCAGATGTCCCATCTCCACCACCAGCGACACAGCTGTTGCCCTCGCAACTTCCACAAGCCCCTTCACCAGTCGCCTTCCTACCAAGGCGGAACTCCTGCCCGCGGTTCCAGATCTCCAAATCGCCAGCCCAGCCACCCAGGAGGAACTTGACCCTCCCATTCCCTGAATCATCCCTCCTCGCATCCCGATCGGCAACCTCTCTTTCCGCACTTCCCATCTCCCCACTACCCAGCACTCAACAAATGCTCAATCCCAACCTCGTTTCCAACCCCAATCCCAACCCCAGCCCTGAACCCACCCAACTCGACTTTGACAACCAACCATCCTTCTCCACCACCACCTCCTCCTCCTCTCCCTCCTCCCCTTCCCCCTCCCACTCCTCCGACGTCGACGCCGACTCCTCCTCTTCCTCCTCAGACTCAGACTCTGACGACCTAGACGAGGAGGCCGTAACCTGGGAATTCCCCTTCCCCTTCATGCAGGGCCTCCCCTGCTCGCCCACAGACAGCATGGCGTGCCTTGCGAGCCCCAAGGGGCCACCGCCGCCGGAGTCTGCGGTGAAGATCAGTCCGCAGCAGTTGAGGCTGCAGGTTCAGTGTCAGGGGAAGGGGAAGGGGGGTGGAAAT
>Ga0247770_1000405_pt1 | contig 41991 bp, 45 predicted proteins | sample UWRJL136409B6_FD_179943 | JGI IMG/M metagenome (GOLD analysis project Ga0247770, IMG submission 179943) | Plant litter microbial communities from Arlington Agricultural Research Station in Wisconsin, United States - UWRJ-L136-409B-6 | ecosystem: Environmental > Terrestrial > Plant litter >... | reverse complement strand
TCAGCCATTGCTCGAATTTGACCGAGAACTGAGAGAGGTGCAAATTGGGAGAAATGGGCTTCACGGACCCTGCATAACCCCCTCCACCACCTCATCAGTGGCGTCTGTTAGCCGGGACGCCAGGCAAGTACCACCCCAACCCGCGCCTCCAGGTATTCCTCGTCCAATCCCAGAACGAACGGTGCGCCCTCGGTCACGGCTCGATCCACGAATGCTCTGCCCTGCCCGGCCGTGTGTCGGAATACCTATCTACTAGTGCAGCGTATGGCGGCTTTTTACGTATTGTGCCTTCACTAACGACATGCTGGGGACGAATACGTACACAATCTCACATTGCTTTTCCTTCCATCTTGCGTGCTTTCTGCCGGCCGCGGGCACACGTCCACAACAGGACGAGAACCGTCAACACCCCCTTGGCCCCGTCGGCCACTTCGCAGCAGCCCTACCGCAATCAGTCTCGAGCGGAAAGGCGCTGGGCTGCTTTGGTTACTGGCTTGCCCCCATTCCAGAGGGCAAGAGCGCCCCTCTTCCTCCCCTCTCCCACAACAAGCTCCCCCCTCCCCTCTCCGGCATCCGTCCTTTTTCGCCTCCGAACCCCTGCGCTGACCGGGTCTCCGCGACGGCCAGCTTACTGTGTACATACCACACGCAGCATCAGCTTTGGTCTTTCTGGTCCCTCCGTCACGCCCATCTGCCGGCTGCGCAGGCCTATTGACCTCATAGGTGGCTTGCGTGTGGATCGATCGAGGATCACTGCTGTTAAAGTCTGGGGCGACCCTTCCTGCCTTCTCCTCGTCGCTGAATGCCCTTCACACCGTCAACACAAGACTTGTTGCTGCTGCTCGAAACCGCCTTGCACCCCGTTCCGCGTGCACTCCGTCACAAAAAAGCAACATCGCGTGCAGCTACCAAGGCTCGACCACCAGCCCGCGCCTCTAGTCAGCCCTCTTTCTGACACCGTCGCGCAATTATACAGCAAAATTTGACCGTTGATTCTCCGGATCGCCGCCCAGCTCATCCCTCTTGGGACTCTAGTCAGAGCCGGCCGGCCTGCCCTGTCCTGCTGTCCCGTCTGTCTACTGCCGTACCTGACCGTACGTGCGCCCAAGTAGCATCCCCATCTCAGATGCCCCCCGGTCTGCATCGAATCCGTTCGGGTCTCTTCACCACATCTCGGCTGCCGATCTTGGCTGCTTCGGCCTCACTCTGAAGGGAGTTGGAGTTGTGCCATCTCAGCCTGCATCCACCCATCCCATCCCCTATCCTTGCCCGGCTCCCCAGCCCTGGCCCCTCTGTGGACGGCATACCCACATATCCACCCTGGCGTCCGCTGGCAACCAGCCCACTCCGCCCTGCTAGGGGCTCCCCGTTTGAACGGAACCCTCCAGTGTCGATCAGTTTGCCCGGGAGTTGTCATAGGTTTCGCGCTCCAGATACCCCCCCTCGCCTACCGTCTCGCCCATCGCCCTCCGTATCCACACACCGTCCCGCTGGCCACCAGCGATAACGTTCAGACGACTGGTCAGGTCGGCGAACCGATTGGCCTAGCGCGCGGTGCTTGTACTTCGTACTGCACCCCCCATCTTCACAGGTGCAGGGTGCTCCCGCATACCATCTTGTCAAACCCTCAAGGACACACTTAAGAACGCTGATCCCTCCTTCTGGACGTGATCTGATCTTCTCTCAAGTCCGACCCAACTAAAGGGATCCCGCATCTGATCAGCAAAACTACTCTGGCCTCCATCCCATCCGCCTCAACAAACCATCACCATCACCAGCGACAGCTCCGACCCTAGACCCTTTGGAAGCGGCGCCATTCGACCATACCGCCGCATCTCATCATGACGATGACCCTGGATGCCAACCAGCACCGCTTTGGATCTTTGAATTTCGACCACATGTCTTCCTACTCCAGCCACCCTCACTTCACGAACCCGTGGGTTTCATCCTCAACCAGCGCAGGGACCGGGCCGCAGAGCGGTAACCAGAACCTCTACGTCGGCAGCCAGGACAGCGCCGTTCTCCCACACCTCAACCTCGGCGCCCTCCCAAAACACCCGCACCACAGCAGCAGGACGAGCAGCAACGCGTCCATGGCGTCCTACGCCTCGCTGCCAGCAACCACTGCAACAGCAGGCAGCCCTCCTATGGCAGATGTCTACAGGCAACAGGACTTGCTTCCTATGTCCCAAGATCTCCTCAACCTGAGCAGACTGCAACATCCGACATCATCAGCTGCCTATGACACATCTGCCTATACGACCACCGCTTCGCCGGTAAACCCAACATATGCCGCCTCATCAACGCCGTATGACCAGATGGGCTATGCGCCAGCACAGATGAGGGGGGCGTTCGCCCTAGCGCCAGAAGACAGCTCGAGAAGATACTCACAGCAGTCAGTAGCCCCAAGTTTCATGGAGCTCGGTGTACCAGCCGAGGATGGTGGCAACCGGCTGCCTAGTATCACGTTATCTGACTATGATCGCAGAGCCCTGCAGTCGGACGACAGGAGGAGTTTTCAGGACGCTCTGGAGGCAAGCCATGGGATGCTTTCCATGAGCCAAGACACACCGCGCAACATCTACGATGTGCGCAACCGACAACGGGGCTCGGGGGATTCTTATGGGTTTCCTGCCACTCATTCCACAAATTCGAGCATATCGTCTGCTGGGTTTAGCGGGTACTACGGTGGTTCGGTGGACGGGTCAGTGAGCGACTACTCGACAACCGGGTCGGACATGGACTCGCTCTCTGGACGGACGTTGCCAAGGCCTCAAGGGTTGATGCCAAACCAGCCGCCAGCACCACAGTCGATGATGGGTTCGTTTAGCTCGAAGGTGTCATCCAGCACGCAGAAGAAGCATAAGTGCAAGGTCTGCGACAAGCGCTTCACTCGGCCAAGTTCGCTCCAAACCCATATGTACAGCCACACGGGTGAGAAGCGTAAGCCTATCCATACGTCTTCTGAAGTGGCTATTGTATGCTGACTGCGTCGAAATTTAGCCTTCTCTTGTGAGGTTGAAGGATGCGGCCGTCACTTCTCGGTCGTCTCAAACCTCCGCCGGCACAAGAAAGTTCATCGGGGTCAATCAGAGACGGCTTCAGAGACAGGGTCGGAAGACCACCAGTCGGACGTCCAGTCGGAGTAACGCAATTTCACCACACCCGATTTCGAACCAGATTACAAACTTTCAACTTGCACGACATCCTCAATAGAATACGGCCTTTTAATTCTCATCATTCGTTGCACTTCGTTTCGACCACCGGCGACGGAACGAATAGCCATATCTCCCACCACACGCGCACATATACACAACATCACCCCACCTCTGGTGCTACGCCAACCTGAGAGCCCGCTTACTTCCTCCCTGCGGAAACGGCTGCACTCGCGTTTTGTGTCTTGTCCTCACGTGGAGTTCACTCTACTGAAAGAAGACACAGCACCAGCTCCTACTCGGCCGTATTCGGTACGATTCAGTTGATGTCGGCCGCCCTTTGCGCCCATCGGATATACTAGGCCCCGGGGCTTATAGAACAGGCGTTGTTTCTGTCGGCTTGCGACCGGTACTAGCAACATTATTTTTACCTGGTCTCTGGTTGTCGCCTTTGGGACTATTACATTTAATCTTTTTTCTTTATTATCTCTGGGTTGTTATGTGTGGGTCCAGAAAGGCGAAGAGGAGGGTAGGCCCTCCAGCATGGCGTGGAATACGGTGCGGGAGCGTTACCTCCTCCCTTGAACGATTATACCCTCATGAACCGGCGTTTTGGGATTATACACACTTTATAGGATCTCGTTGCCTATTTCCCTGTCTACGCACGGAAACGGAAGAGGCGCGGGGTTTGCGATATTCCCCTCGAGCGGGAAACCTGTCTATTTTTCTGTACTGTCGCTTGCGCACTCGCATATTTGTACGCTTATTCCCTCTCCCGGATACGAAAATTTCCCTTTTGGCGGACGGTCTACTTGGGGCGGGGGACGAAGGACATATTTGCTAGGAGATGTTCGGGGCACACAGCATACACGGATCGGGGCTCCTGGATTGGTTGTGGTGCGCTAAACGGGCGCTGTCACTTGTGTATTTGACGAACGACTAAAGAGGCTCAAAACGTTGGTGGTCATGTTTTCATTTGGAGATATCTCATGAATGTTTCCTCCTATCTATCTACCTTACACACCGTTGATAATGGATGGCAAGGGTTACGCTACGAGGGATCGCTCATAACGCAAATGGTGTAAACGTAATTATGTACTATTAGTCCAACATCGTCACGATCTATAATCAGTTGTTAATGAATTGGCAATTTCATGATTGTACTCCAATATAACACCTCCCACGCGTCTGGTCCCGCTCGCTTCATTCTGACATCCCAAAGGACAACTGATCAACTGTGAAGCTCCCTTTCTCAATTAACCACACCGCCCTTCTCTGTAACCCCACAGCAGCCCGTCCACCACCCCTCCCCTTGTCCTCGGCCGCCGTCCGCGCGAGACCCGTTGACTGCTGCTGGCCGCTGCAAGATCTCCAGACGTTCCACCTCTCCATAACCACTACTACCTCCACAGCCACAAAGCTTACATAGGCGCCGTTTCAGAACAAATTGCCACCCTGCTAACCCTTGCCCACCACAACGTCAGCAATACCCGTGCCTTAATTTCTTGTGGTTGAATATGTAACAGCATCTCAAGTACCCGAGTATCCACCTACTTACTTTTCACCTCACCGTTTATGTAGATCACAACCCAGATAGAGAGAAAGAAACGGTCACGACCATGCCATAGGGCGGACTGATCGCCGGCAATGCAAATAAGGCAGCTACTAAACGAAGGGAACAGTTGTTTACTTGCTACTGGACGATATTTGATATCTGTCCGCCTGACGTGGTAACCGATGTGATAGTAAATTGGGGGATCAACAAGATAGCAGCCTCGGAGAGGCGAGGAGCCTCTATGGGTTCCTTCGTAGCGGACTGTTGTTACAAATAACAAGGGTAAGGCTCTATAGCCAAGGTATTTAGAGACACTACTGTCGCCCACCTTGAACGCACTGTTCCCAAGGGTCTTGCTTGGTGTGCCCCGTGCAGCAGGTACAGCAGAAAACGCCACGAACATCCGACTTCGACGGTGATGGTGTAGAACGGGGGACGGCGAATGGTTCTGAAGGGAGGCAGCAGGGTTTCTCGACAGCTCGTTCGTTGCTTCGTGCCGCTCCACACCTCGAATGGGGGGTTCGGAGGGGCGGTTGCGTGGTGTGAAGTCGACCCATGAGGTAGGGATCTCGAAGTAGGATATGGGACGAAAAGGGAAGGGGATCTTCGCTGCCAAGCTACGTCCCCACTTGGATGGGAGCAAGCTACAATCACCAGCCGGCACATAACGCAAAGAAAGGGGATCATACAAAGCCCCTGCAAGGTACTAATGGCATGGACAGACGGCAGTTTCGGGTCTGGTGGGCTATGTTATGTTTGGGGCTCCAGGATGACGTATTTCCTTTGCTGGTATCGTACCAACCATTCGGACGGGACTCGCTCCACAGGAAGAAGGGCATCGGGGAGTCTTGGCTCACATCACTCGCCAGGACCCTGACGGGTTTGGTGATGGGCATGTTTCAAGTGTGCTTATCAGCGGCTCGGGATGAGTGCCCGGCACCAAAAGCAGGGCTAGCCCCACGACCTGACTGAGTAGGGCGCCGTCAGATCATTGCCCCCAAAGGCAAGTGCCCATGACACGAGCGAGATCAGTACCACTACGCCTGAAGCTTGGATCCTGCTGCTGGAACCGCGACCGGGCTTGATCGGCGACGTTGCAGTTTCTGGCCCGGTCCTGGACCAGGGTGAAGGGCTCGGAGGGTGTGCACTCAATGGCGAATGGGAGCGACGCCTAGAACGGAGGGCTAGAGAGAACACGTGACGCCTGTTGCGAACCCCGACATGGGGCCGTTTATGGCCTCCTTAGCAGGCCCGTTCAATATGAGCTTGATGAAGTCGATATTGGCACGTAAAAGGACTCGCCAGGCTGTCGCTTGACATGCAGGACTTCCGCGGACCCATCCGCGTTGAACGCGTCGGCGGGGGACACACCGGGTGGCCAAGGGCGAAAAAAGGCCTCAGGCTTGCGAGGTTGGGTCTGGATGGGATCCCATTCGACAATCGTGACGCACTTCATGTGGGTAGAAAGTGAGGGGCATTTCCCGAGGGCCGAGGAAGGACTTGCTGCCCAGCGACGTCGAACGGTGCGCTAGGTTTACGCATAGGCACCAATGCCACGATGGTTGGTTGCCGTCTGCGAAAAACACACTTGAGTGAGTTGTAAGCGAGGCGTGCGAGTACAGAACGCGGGCGAGTGAGGGCTGGAGGTTCGAAGGAACGTCACCCTCTCCAAGGATGGATGTAGTGTTTTGTGGGGAGCGGAGGGGTTAGGGGAGCACACCCCACCCAATGACGTCGGCGGGACAGGGGTCGTGACAGCGCTCAATTAGCCCCGACACTTGTCGACAGGGGATTGATGTGAGGCATGGAGACAAAGGAAGGAGCTCCCAGCATTGTTTTTGCTGACAAGAGACGCGGAAAAACTGTTGGTTAAGCACTTGGAGGGTAGGTAGCTTGTCGGCGCTTCTTTTGGTGGCTTGCACTTAGGTCCAATGTCGCCGTTCGGCGTCCGCGCATAGCTATTTCGCAAGGCGAGAGCAGGCGCCCTCCAATGGGCGCCCGCTGTCGCGCATTTTAGGATCTTCAGGGTCCTGTGGGCTTAGAGGGGCTGCCGCGGGGAAACAACTGCCAGCCATCTAGCACCCTATTCGTGCGATGATAGCTGATGGGATTTCATCTCAGCTGGGCGCCCTTGCCCAGCGTGCCCATCCGGCCCGTCTAACCATCGCTGCGAGTGCGCTATGGACGAACTAGGTAGGAGCCTACCTACTGTGACCTGGAACCAAGGCCGCTTCATTTCGGGACCGGATGAGATGTATTTTCCTAGTTGTGGATAGTTAGCGCATGCAACTGCGCAAGCTGCAATGCAGGTATGGAGCAGTCTGTCACCTCGCCGGGTTATTGTTCGCCGACCTCCACTGCTCTTCCACCCAACAACAAGTCCCGGAATCAGGCATCAACCAAAGGCTCACGGAAAGGAGGTCGAGGTGAAGCTTATCAGAGGGAGGGACGCTGCCACAGTCGCCGGTTGTCGACGACACGAGGGGCAATCAACCGCAAGCCGTCGAATTAGTATTCCTGCGCCATGATGTCATGTGGCTTTTTTGGCGTCGGTGGCGCCCCCGCTTCCGACCAATTCCTAAACATGTCCCTTGGCAACGACAAACAGCTCCAGCAGATGATGAAACCTTCACCATTGACAAGTATCATGCGGGGGATGTTTTTTTTGGCGCAATCATATAAGAAAGCCCTTTGTCTGAGTATTGCTAAGTAACGAGGAGATATCTACCTAGAGAAATCCCTTTGAGAGAAGATACATATGCACTAAGGGGAGGTGTAAGAGGTCATTCGCTGCGGCTTGGAGCGGGGCTGCAGTTTGCTCGTCTCACACCCACATTTCGAATACCCCTGTTCCCGCCATTGTGCAAGTCTTCTCGAGAAGTAGAGTACATCTGCTGTAGCGACCCCACCCCCATTTTTCTTGAGCGGTCAACCACCAGTATTTTCTCCTGTCCGGAGAATAAGGAGTTCGACAACAACCGCTTGCTGCCAGGCATCAACATTCGCTATCGTGTACACTAGAAGTTAGTTCGTTTCCAGTCCCTAATGTTAAGCCTGGAGGAGAGGAACCCGGAAGCTAGCTGAAGGTGCATGTTGCCGCCTCAGGTTGAGTGGAATGCCTATCGAAAATGTGAGACGGCTTGGTGATTATGTGTGGCCCAACAAACACAGCCATTTACGAGACTGGCCAGCTCAGAATCAGATACTGCAGAACTGCCAGTAATGAGTTGTATAGCTGAGGTTCCTCTCAAACATTGCTTTTCTTCGCCCCGCATGTCCCCTGGTGCCTGATCCACGCAGCAGCAACTACGGAAAAAAGGAGAAAAACCTTGAGGCGAAAGATCGAATTTTCCAAAATCCCATGTCGCCCACCTGAATTTCCCATCCCCACGGCAATTGGACCCCTAAAACAACACCACACCTCACGATCTCAACCCATGCTACACCAACGCCGCGAATTGCCTCCCCACCCCCCGCCACAGACCTCCAATTGCTTTTGCGTCATCAATTACACCAAAGGCAACGGGAAGCATTGCGATTTCTCCCGCTCCCCTTCCACCCCGATCTTTGCGTCCTACACTGCCTGCCCGCCACCGTTTATTCTACATTCTGACGTCCGCCTCTTTATCAGACCTTGCCTCAACCGCGATTGCTGCACTTCCTATTCGACAAGAGCCCGTCGCCTGCAACACACACACATCATTCTCGCGTGCCTCGGACGATGCTCTGTGTGTGGATGCCTAACAAAACAGGATTTAACTCAACTTCCCTGACAACCAACGTCAACGCGCAGACTTGTGCATTAAAACAACGTCAGACCTCTGTTTGTTGTATGCAGGAGCCTGCTCGGTCCGCTAAACACGAGGGTTCTCAGGGGGGGTTGAGGTAGGATCGCGAATGCATGAGCTGATTGATGCGTGTTGCATGTTATGGATTGAGGCGTGCGCTGCCTCAGGAGAAAGAACAAACACCGAGAACAAAAATCTTCTTGGTTTTTGACGGACTGCAACTCCAACGCTTGTCGTCTTGACATTGAGGCGCCTAAACGGAACGGTAGAATACCCTGCGTTAAGGCCGACGGAAAGGACAACACCAAAAACAGCGTCTAACCGTTTAGCCAACCAAGACAGAGAACCTGAAGCAGTGCGACGTCGCGCGGTCCTCGTCAAAGGTAGAACAAAGCTCATCAATACGGCACATCCGACTTCGCTCGGCCGCCTCTTACCTAACCCTCCTCGGGAGCTGCCCAAGAGGCGGCGTGAGAGCGCCCCTGTAGGTCATTCTGCAGGTGTAACATCACCCTTGGAACACCTCGCACGGCGCAAGGCGGTTTCCTCTCCGGAGCTATCGTGCGACTCGGTCCGCGTCCGTCCACGTATCTCGGGGAACCCGATGCGCTAGCCAGGTCGCAACACCTCCCACGGCGTGATGTTGCTCCTCCGGCAAACAGCAGTCGGTAGTTGTTCGTCGTGACGCAGCGTCTTGCTACTGCCGCGTACACGAGGCGTCGGAAGGTTAAAGCTTCACCGCTGCGGCCCAGTGCTGGCCTGACCTAGATTGTGCGAGAGAAACGCAAAGGGGCGCAATCTGAGAGGATGTGATTACGAACCGTAGCATGTGCATAGATGGAATCGTAAAAGTGTGACAACGACCAACCTCGATGAGATTGCGTCTCCGGCTTCACAAATGGTCTTGTGCAGACGACGGTCCATAGCTGGGTTTGTTTACTTGCCTTAGTCAACCGTATCGCATCAGCACCAGCTCCGTAGTATCCAAAAAAAACAAAACAACGCAAACTCCGTAATTATGCATCGTCGAGTACAAAGGGGTAACTAACTACCGGTGTGGCACAAGGAACTGAATACGATACACATCCAAACGGACAACAACCGGCGCAGATACAGACCGAACCCCCTTCCCTCCCTGCCCCCATTTGCGCGAATGATCCCTCGCTCGCCCGTTCACCCATCTTAGCTTGATTGCACCGTACTCTTCATCACGATTCGTCTTCCGACGTACCTAATCCATCCTGCTGTTAAAGTACAATCGCCAACTCCCCCCTATCAATGCCTTCCTCTGTGAGATTCGGATAGTATGGCACCATTGCGTCCGCCCCCTGCACGTACGCATCATTATATAGCCTCCAGTACGGTGTCCGCACCTTGCGTGCAGGATGGAACAGTCCCGCCCACACGTAGTTGAGCACTAATCCTGGCCCGACCGCCATTCGGATCGCCTCGATAGCTTCCACAATGCGATCGATGACGTGTGGGCTCGTCTCAAACAAATTTGGGTAGAGCAGGTTCAGTAGATGAACCATGGCGTCCTCGCATCCTAAGCCCACAACACCGAGCGCAATATGCTTGACGACGCTTGCTGCTGTCTGTCTGTGCACTTGATCCCGGTCGATGAGTGCGTCCTCGAGCAGCGGTGTGACAGCGTAGACATAGTCCTTGGCCATCTCACCAATGTACTCGAACAGGAAGGAGAGCGATTTGAGTACACCGTTCTGCACGTTCAGCTCGGGTACCCGATATTCGTTCATCAGCGCCGGCAGCACCGTGAAAGGCGCGCATGTTTCAGCTACGATGCCTATGGCGACAGCTGTATTAACACGCGACTGTCGCTCCTGGACCCGCAGGTTGTTGAGTAGCGTGGCGAGTACATCCTGCGGGCCGATTGCCTTGGCGATGAAGCCGAACGTGTTGTTGGCCGCTCGTCGGATGCCCTTTTTGTGAGCCTTCAGCATGTCGAGCAGCTCGAAGCAGATACGCATCCATTCTCGTGCATTCACGCTCTCCGGTCCGCGGTCGGCGATACGACCTACAAGATCGATCGTGTTCTCCTGTACCTTTTCGTGACGGTTACGAAGAATGGGGGTGAGCCTGGGGAGTAGATCCTTGATGGGTGGCTGCATCTGGCTGATGCCCACCACGGTAACGATGGAGCGCAACGCTCCGAGGATAGAGCCGAGAACCTCTGGGTATTCTTCACCAAGATACTCATAAAGGACGATGCCGAGTTTCCCCATGAGGGCGTCCTCGCCGCACTGCTTCATGACCATGGCAATGCGGGAAACGAGGTCCGCCGCTTGTTGCCTAACGGTCGCTGATTTGTTGTTCAGGCGCCAGAGAATTGTGCTGACGATCTGGGGGAGGTAAGGCTTGCAGCGTGTACCCAGGGCGTTCACCACCGAGCCGAAGCCGTTGAGCATGATGATATCCTCAACGCTCTGCTCTTGGAAAGAATGCAAGATACCGTCGATGAGCCGCTCCTCGAGCCTCTCACCAATATCGGCAGCACCGAGGGAAGCTACTATCTTCTCCACTGTCTCCACTGTCATCTTGCGGTACGCCTCGCTCTCGTCCTTGAGGTTGACCACAATCCGCTCTAGGATCTCGCTAACTCCCACCTTCTGGCCAATGTCGACCGTGGTCTCGACTACTTGGCGGTAGTTGCGCTTGTCAAGGGCCATGCGACGCACCCAGAAGCTTTTGAAAAACTCGTCCAGGACGTGCTCCTTGAGATAGCCAGCCGTCACACCATCCGTAGCAGCACACTGCGAGATCACCTTGAGAACTACCTTCTTCATCTCTTCGTCGGGGGATGAGAACTCGCGCAGGAGAATCTCCATGATCTGACTGGTGTAGTAGTTGGCGTAATCTTCATCCATGAGGGGGATGATATAGCCGACCGCCTTCAAGAACCCTGCTAGACCCTTTCCTCGTTGCTTGCGGGCGCCAGTCCACAACGGGTTAAGGATATCATCGAAGCTCTCGATACCGTATGGGTTTGATGCTTCGGCTAGAGCCGCGATAGCAAGACTGGTCACTGTTCGCACCTTTGTCTGCTCATCGTTGAGATTGGGTCCAATACAGTCAACTAGGCGTTTGAGATGGGGCAGAACTGCGCAACCCATCAGAATAGGGATTTGCTGCACGATTTTGACACCAGTATGGCGGGCTTGCCATGACTTCTTGCTACGGCAGACGGCCTGGAGGAAAGGGAGAAGGGCGGGAATGCCGAGTGCAGAGGCAACAACGGCAAAGGCCCTGGCTGTGGTGTTTCTGACATACTCATCCACGTGGTCGATATCAGGCCTCATGACGCTGATCATCGTGGCGAGACCTGCGGCCTTGCTGAGGTTCGAGATAATTTCGCGACCCTCAACACGCGCATAGTAGTCTTGGTCGATGAGGAGAGGCTCGATGACTACTAGAATCTTGTGAACGTAGGGTCGAACCATATCATCGAGCTTGTAGAGAATACGGTCGATGACCTTGACTAGCAAGTGACGCTCCTGGTCTTCCAGTGTCTTCTCCATGAGCAAGGGGAGAATCTGGTTGAAGAGTGGCCCGGCGCCGAAGTTTCGTGCGTTATCTGTAAGTTGTCTGAGCGCAGTCTTCCTCATGGGAGGAGTACCATTCTTGACCTTCAGCAGAAGTCGCATGATCTTTCTCTCCTTCAGCTCCTCAACACTCAGGCTATCTTCATCAGACCCGTCAGTCAATTTGCCAAAGTAGGCCATGTCTTCGGGTTTGAAAAATTGAAGGTCGCCAACGCCTGGTATTTCTTTAGGGACCGCCTGGCCACTCAGTCGCACGGAATCAGGATCTTGCATCATGAAACCCGTCGCCGGGGTTTGTGGCTGCATCATCTTGTGTGCTGGTGTTCGCACTGGTGCATATCCAGGAGGGAATTCGAGAATCTTATATCCTTCTTCCGCACCGGGGAGCATGGCGTCGAGCTCCTCATCGCTGATGGGCATGTATCGCCCGGCAGCGTCCGTACCGAAGGCTGCAGGGAGCACCGCCCCTTGCGACGGGTGCATGGGTGTAGCCAGACCGATGCTGCCGATAGGTGTGGCGGAGGGAGCTTGGTCCCATCTCGATGACTTCTTCTTGGCATCGCCCCCGAGAGGCGCAATTGCAGGTGCTTGGTCCCACCTTGACCTCTTCTTTGCCTCCGCTGCGGACTCGGCCGCCTCGTCGGTCGAGGCAACATCCCACCTCTTCTTGCGCTTGCGACCTGCGGAAGCTGCCTCGGCGGAATCGCCATCTTGACTACCCTTCTCGCCGGCTTCCGTGAGGGTGGGCATATGGTCGTCGACGGGACCCTCCTTCGCCTTTTCCTCGATGGCTCGCCGTACGCGGTCCTCCTCCCTCTCGATCTCTCGCCTCTCCATAATCACACGGTAGCTCTCCCCGTCCTCGGCGTCGCCCTGCTTACGGTCGGCGGCGAAAGGGTCCGCACGCGTGGGAGTCAGGACGCGATCGAAGCGGCGCTTCTGGTAGTCGGTCTCCCGGTCCGTGATGCGGTTGCTCTTCTCGCCGCGGCCGGCAAGGATGTCCTCCTCCTCAACGCCATTGCCCCGTGCGAACTCGTCTATCTGGGAGCGGGTTGCCGTGTACTGGCCGACCAGGCGACGCCCGCTGTCGGCATCTTCCATCTCCTCATCGTCGCCATCATTGGTGGGCAGAGTGGTGTGATAGCCGGCAAACTTGTCGCCATTCTCGCGCTCGTAGAGATCGGTATCCCAGGCTTCACCGAGCTTGGCCTTGGTCTGGGAGTCAGCACGCTGGCTGGCGGGATCGAAAGTCCGAGAACCTTTCTTCGTAGCCGCGACGGCGTTGCGCTCGGCCTGGAGCTTCCTGATCTGCTCAAAATCCGCGTCCGACATCTTGGGGGCCGGGCTGCGTTCGGATCATGACAGGTCGGTAGGTCATCCGTGTAGTCGTTATTGACGCGCTATTTTCGGTACGAGAGCTGCGGGATGCGTCGCGATGGGTTGCGGATTGCCGTTCTTGTTGTTGTCGGATGGGATTGTGCTGGAAATTTTGATGGGAGCGAGCCAAGCGAACGTGTACCCCCGTCAAGGCTGCAACGCAAATTCTGGGTGGCGTCCAGATAAGCTACTCCACTTATGTAAGCAGCACCCAAGCTTTCTCAGCTCGCAGCTCATCGCCTTCATTGGACTTTCAACTTCACTCGCTTTCAGCTCACCTTTTCAGGGGCCGCTTTCTCCGCCGTCAACGTGGAGAATGGGAACATCGCACCGCCTCGTTCTCTTTTTCTTGACCCCCAGCAGCTATGGAGGCCCAGATATCAGCATATGCCGAGCTGCTCTCTAATATTCGGCAAATCTCGCTTGCAGTGTCGCTGCCGAGTGGGAGCGATTCTTCAACCCAAGTCACCGTCGCGGCTGATGGAGTCAGCGTCAAGCTTTCCCACAGCGGTGAAAGCTGTCTGTTGAGACTGCCGACAAAGACAGCTCTCGGTGCCGCATCTCTTCCGGTTCAAAAGCTAAGCGCCGCAACCCTGTCATGGCGCTTGCCTGTCAGTGCCGATGCTGTGCACCAGGCCTCAGCGTCGCAGCAAAATACACCCCTGTGGTCGGCAACGGATCTGGAGGCTGGGTCTGGCGTCGGATGCAGGCATTGCAGTGCGACTGTTGTCGATGCGGGCTCGGTGGTGTGGAAAGACCTTCCTAGCGACAACTGGGCCGAGATGATGGAGTTCTGGCATTGTCACAAGCCTGATCACCACGAACACTCACATGATCAGAGTGATGCTGGCAAGGCAGACGATTCCAGTCTCACTACAAGAGGATATGGCGCGTCATCCGCCATCTCCGCACAAAAGAGCGTTGGCTTCGTTGATTTGACGACGTTGCTCTTTTCCGAGAGCGACTGTCAAGGGCTCACGGTAAGTTGACGCCACTATTTGCTTGGCTTTGCTTTCTCTCAGGTCTTCTATTTTATTGCCTCATTCATCCTATCATACCCGGGCATCAAGAAGGTAGCCCTGCCGACCGTAGTCATCAGTGGCGTGGATACCGATACAACTGCCCCAGATCAAAGACGTGCCATCATGTCCTGTTCTGCAGGCTGTTTGGTGGAGAACAAACCTCCCATTGGGACGGTTTGTCTCTTCCCGACGGATGACGGACCTCCATCTTTCACCGGGTATTTCACAAGTTGGGAATACACCGGGATTAGTTGAGGAACATACTACCACCGCATTATCCCTCGTCAGTCAGTTGCTGATTACGGGATCCAGTTCTCTCTGTCCACATTTGACGAAGGATCTTCAGACAGACAGGACATGATGGAAACTCAGTCTCATAGTCCCAATGTCTTCTGCTCCTCCTGCAAAACCCAGCTGGGATTCTTCAACTTTAGAACCTCGGCTGTGACATTTCTGAAGTGGCAGGTGTCGTGCAACTCAGCATCCAGGACTCTCCCTGATGTATCCAAGTGCCTTTCGGCTACCATAACTGCTACCATTTCCCGGTCAGGCTCGTCGAAGTCACTCATAACCCCGATTGTCGGCACTCCAGAGAAAGTAAACCAGGTGATTCACATTTGGGTACTGAATAGCGGCATCGTCTACTCATCCAGCGCTGTCGGGGAGTGTACCCCAGCGATCAAGCTCCTCTACCAGCTGATCAGCCAGGAGCAGGCAGACAAAATGCTTGAAGAAATCACTTGCGATGCCCAAGAGATCAATCTTCCGGCAACTGCCATCGATGACGTTATTCGTCATCTCGAAGAGAGCAATTTGCTGCTGCCGAGCTCCGAGCGGAGACTCAAGGACTGGAAGGTTGGCCTCCTGAAGAGATAAAATGCACACTGTCTCATTTCTTCTGGGTGGCTTTCCACCCCTCGTGGGAAAAGAGCTCCCTCCTCGACGTCGGTCTAGCTATTGTATGCATACAATAAAATAACACAGCGCTTATTGGACCACCTTGCCCGCTTGCCACCGATTTTCTGCAATATCTCTGCACCACCGTTCTAAAGCCTGCTTTCACCGCAACCGCCCACAACCATGTATATTTCATATCCCGCCGACCCCACCACAACGTTCCCATCACCGTCCACGCATCAAAAATCGGCAAAAAGAGATGCTGCCTGGGCAGATAAGCTCACCCATGAATTACTGGACGAGCTGGGAATTGAACCCAGGACCTTTCGCATACAGGAGTATGCTAAGCGAACGCTCTACCAACTGAGCCACACGCCCTGATTGTTGTTGAGTCGCTCCGGTGGAGTGGGCTTCAGTGCCGGGGGCTGTTAGAGTCTCCTCGTCGATCTTGCGGAGCTAAGGGAAGAGCTAGTTTGGGTGGGGATGCTGCTTTGTCTTGCGGAGAGAGCTCGAAGCGGCCAGCCACCTGTGCGCACCGTTGCGAATTTGTAGAACCTGTTGACAGACGTCGGGCGGCGTCGGTAGCCTCACCACACCAGTCTTGCGTGGCCAGTCTGACAAATTTATGGTTGCAAGATCAGACCATCGGTATAGTGCGTTTGGTCATGAATTTGCCTTCCTTCTTTTGCTCGCTCTTGTTTGTCTTATGTTCGTCTCCTCGCCACTATCCTTCTCGTCTTTGATGGCTGGTAATTCGGCGGTTACTGTTTTGCGTTTATTGGTGCGAGCACTTGTGGTTGTGCTGAGAATACTCTCGTCCTTGACCTCGATCTTCACTTCCACCTTGGCTATGGACACCTCCACCTTAGAAACAGCAGATTTTTTGCTGGAGGCCTGCTCGGCAAACGACTTGAGGTTCGCGGTGAACAGCACACTTTGCGCCCAGCCGGCGTGAGGTCCCCATATCTGTCGAAAGTGATCGCCGACAGCATCGTACATAGTCTTGTTAAAGGTTTTGCTTTTCACTCCTTTCCCAAAGTTGTAATCTCGCTGCGCAATCTGCCACACGTGCGTATCGATAGGGACGCTTTCGTACCAGCCAAGCCCCATCAAACAGACACAGTCGGATACTTTGGGTCCGACACCTGAAAGCTCCAGGAGGGCCGCATGAGCAGCTTTGTATGTTGGTGGCTCAGTGGCGCCTTTGGTTTCTGTATTTTCCAGTTTGACATCCGCCGAGTCGAGCGCGGGGCAACTAGGGTTCCTCAGACTCTGTAGCCACCCAGCAGGTCGCTCCGTAGCCACAATGCGTGCTGTCTCCGCGATGTACTTCGCCCGGTACCCAAAGCCCAGCTCGCGTAGATGGGACTCGACTCCGCTACCTGCCAAAGCCTCAGGCGGTGGGAAATCATGGAATGCTTCACCCTCGATGGTACCGACATAGGGCCCGTAATGAATACACAACTTGTGTACCATCTGGCTGATTCGTGAGATATTATTGTTGCTTGAACAAATGAAAGAAACAAGTGTTTCCCATGCATCCTGGTTCAAGATGCGGATGCCAGTGAACGCGGTAGCCCTGCGGGCAAAATTGGCGTCTGAAGCAGCCCACTGTTCATACATTTTCGACACAGATTGTGATAGCGAAAAGTAACGATGCAGCATAGAGATGGCGCAGCCATCATCTGCCGGGCTTGTTTGTGCAGATGATGCCTTTTCCGGCCATCTCAACTTCAACTTATAGTGGAGATGGTTAGCATCTTGCTTCAGTGAGACGAGCCGTCCTCGAAGGACACAATGCCTGATGAGTGTTAGTTAAACCATGAAAGATTATGCGGGGTACTTTTTAGAGACAGAGCGCAACAAACCATTCATCGTTTATTCTTCGCCATCTGAACGACTGGCCGCACCGCAAAGTGGTGTCGATACACAGCTCGGCAAGGCTCAGGGGCAGCTTTCTCCACTCTTGCATTCTATGTCTTTGAGCGCACACAGATGGTAGCACTGGATAAAATTGGGCGGTCTTCGAAATTTTCACAAAAGTGATTGTTCTCGACGTTGGAATCAACTCAGGACCCGGCTTGCGATTTACCTTGCGCTGGGAAAGGACTCGTTGGTTGCCACCTTGATGGGGTTGGGGGGCCAAGACCCGCGCTAATCCCAATGCGGTATCGGGCGATCAAGCATCTGGGAGCCTCCAGAAAAGTTCCAGTCGCGACAGGCATTCTTGCTAAATCGTTGCACCCGCATTTCTCAACACGCCGAGCACGAATCTTCGGCGGTGCACATATCGCATCAGACCAGACCGCCGTTAAGTGCAGTCACGATGAACGGAGACAATTACTCCTCTCGGGGTTCGTATCCTGCGACTTTGGCCGCCCAGGTTGGATCTAACGCCAAGGAAACAGACAGTGGCAGACACGGCTCGTCTCGCGACTACCAGGTATTTGCCCCCCTCTGATCTCGACTTTCCTCCTCGCAATTCATCAGCTGACATTGCTCCAGTCGTCTAGACGGGACCGCGACGACAGACGTGACCGAGGGGATCGAGGCGACCGCGCGGATCGGGGTGATCGCGGTGGTGGTGACCGAGGCGGAGGCGATCGCGGTGGAGGTGATCGCGGCGTCGACCGTAGCGGAGGGCGCAGACGATCTCGCTCCCCCGAATACCGCAATAGATCGCGTCGCGAGGAGGGCGATGTCGATGCGTACTCGTCGAGCAGAAGTCACCGCGACCGTGAGCGTGAGGACCGTTACACCTCAGGCCGCGACCGCCGTGCCCCTGAGCGGGAGCGGGAATGGGACCGCGATCGCGGTGCAGCAGGCAGGCCCAGACGCGATGAGGGTGATGATGGAGGTCGCCGCAGAGATAGGCCGGACCGTGACCTGATGGATGATCGCCGTCCGCCCCGAGGCGGTCCGCCACGCGAGAGGGGAGGAGAGGCTGATAGAGAGCGCCGGCGAAGCGCTTCGCCGCCCCCGAAGAAGAGAGAGCCCACGCCCGACTTAACCGACATCGTCCCGGTACTCGAGCGGAAAAGGCGCCTTACGCAGTGGGACATAAAACCACTTGGCTACGACAATGTGACAGCAGAGCAGGCGAAACTCTCCGGCATGTTTCCTCTGCCTGGTGCGCCACGACAGCAAACTGTTGACCCCACGAAGTTGCACGCCATGATGACTCAACCCGGTGGTGGTGTCAGCAACACTGCCCTCAAGCCAAGCAACTCGCGCCAGAGCAAGCGGCTCATCCTTACAAACTTGCCAGCGTCCGCGACCGAGGACAGCATGGTGCAGTTCTTCAACCTCCAGCTCAATGGGCTGAACGTCATCGAAGGATCAGACCCCTGTGCGGCCTGCCAGATTTCCCCCGACCATACCTTCGCAATGCTCGAGTTCAGGAACAGCGCGGATGCGACTGTTGCCTTAGCTTTTGACGGCATTACCATGGAAGCTGATGACGCACAAAATGGGAACGGCAACGGAGCGGCTCCCCAAGGGCTGCACATCCGCCGACCCAAGGACTATATCGTCCCTGCAGTTGTCGAGGACCCGAACTATGACCCTGATTCTGATGTTCCTTCAGGCGTCGTCATCGACAGCCCGAACAAGATCAGCGTGGCCAATCTCCCGCCATATCTCTCAGAGGATCAAGTGATTGAGCTTCTGGTTAGCTTCGGCAAGCTGAAGTCATTTGTGATGGTCAAAGACAGTAGTACTGAAGAGTCTCGAGTAAGTTGTTCATACTGATGGGCCCCCTGAGAAACAGCATACTAACTTATACAGGGCATTGCCTTCCTTGAATATGTTGACCCCTCAGTCACTGCGGTAGCTATTCAGGGACTTGACAAGATGGCGCTAGGGGATCACGCTCTCAAGGTTCAGAAGGCGAGCATTGGCGTAACGCAAGTTGCGGGAGAGATGAGTGTCAATGCCATGTCCATGCTGGCTGGCACCACAGCCATCGATGGCGATGTCAGCCGAGTTCTTCAGCTTCTGAACATGGTTACACCTGAGGAGCTCATGGATAATGATGACTATGAAGGTAAACGCCCCTATATGCTCGCTCGCATGCAGAGTCGTACCTAGGTAGAGATGCTGACATGATCGCGCTAGAAATCCGTGATGACATCCAAGAAGAGTGTGAGAAGTTCGGCAAGATCATCTCGCTGAAGATCCCCAGGCCCGTGGGCGGAAGCAGACAATCGGCGGGTGTCGGCAAGATTTTCATCAAGTACGAGACGCCAGAAGGTGCAACAAAGGCGCTGCGGGCTTTGGCAGGAAGAAAGTTCTCGGATCGCACTGTCGTTTCGACGTACTTCCCTGAGGTAAGCAACTCGACATAGTCTCACCATTCTGATGCTAATGACAGTACAGGAAAACTTCGATGTTAGCGCATGGTAAAATCGACGAGGACACAGGATGGGGATTTTGTAGTGAGTACCAGCCGTCAGCATTGCCTGCCGGGTGGCTATGATCCAGGAGACCGAAGTTCTACAGGGCATCCAAGCCAGGGGTTTCCTTATAACGCAATCGCGTCTGCTATGTACAATTACTGCTGTGCTGTACCAAACAGCGTTCACGAACAGGGAACAGGCCAAGATGATGTTTCGCTCCGAATATGTCACTCGACCAGCTTTGTGTGCCAGGCGTCGGCTACACGGTTGCAAGGGAGCCAATGTATCATCAGGCCATCATCGTCACTTCAGCCAGTCATCGATAGTGTGCCATCAAAAATCATGTATTTTGTATTTAAAACTAAAAACTTGCACATCATGCCTGTCTCGAATAACCTGTTTTGACTCGTCAGCAATGTACACTAAGAAGTTTCTCAAAGTTAAATGGGTTGAGTCCAATTCGGTCAGAAGTCAGTTTCATTCATTGGGTTCCGAAGAACCCTAACATAAGAGGTACCAGAATAAGTTGTAAAGATTGTCATCATTGAATTGGCGAGGGATTGCGGCAAGGGAGAATGCGATATGTACCTACTGTGTGTTGGAAGCTGTAAGCTGGATTGGTGAGCACGAGAGATCCGGTAGGTGTCTGCAAACGGGCCCCTCATAGACAAATGTGCCCATCAAGAAAGAAATGCTGAAGAATGCCGAATCGCGAAGTGCGGTCGAGTTTGGGGATGTTTGAAGATCCCGCATGCGCCAGTTTTCAACGCGATCGGCCTTAACCTCGACGCGGGGAGCACTTGCGAATCGTATTCTTCAACACTCCTGTCCTTTGGGCCAAGGAAGGTCGAACCAAGGTGTTTCGCAACCATGGAGGACAGCACTGCGAGGTGATTGAGAGGAGGCAGAAGAAAATTGCAGCTTTAAAGGTCGAGGTCGAAAATTTACAGATCACGCAGAGGATCACGTGCTTGGCGGGGCAGCACCAGCCAATCACAGCCTGACCCTAAATAAGCGAGAGATTTCTCCGCCCACACTCGAATTATCTCGTCGCCTCAGCGAAATTTCAAGACGAACTTCATTCCCATCCCGATTGACAGTCGACGACAACCACGCCCACCACCCTCTCGATAATCGATCACCACTAACCGTCGCAATGGGTCGTCTTCACAGCAAGGGAAAGGGCATTTCTGCCTCCGCCGTCCCCTACTCCCGCAACGCTCCCTCGTGGCTTAAGACCACCCCCGAGCAGGTCGTCGACCAGATCTGCAAGCTCGCCAAGAAGGGCGCTACCCCCTCCCAGATCGGTGTTGTCCTCCGTGACTCCCACGGCATTGCCCAGGTCAAGCTCGTTACCGGTATGCGACTCTCCCGCGGAATGCGCGACCGCATCTCGAATCGCCTGGACAAAGTGCTGACAATCACCCAGGAAACCGCATTCTCCGTATCCTCAAGGGCAATGGTATGACATGAGATCCCTCCTTCGAAATTGAAAGAATATCCGCATATGGAAACCTGGCCATGAATGGGCGCTGGGATCTCTTCTACCGGGCGACGACACCCAAGTCTCGCGGGGCTGAAGAGGATTGCCGTATGCTGGCTCGACTCAGAATCCGATTGAATGTGGTGGACTATGCATACTCGCCGAAGTCTAAACCTTCACAAGTGGGCTCGAGGGTCATCATGTCTACCACAGTCTCTCCGGGTTTTTGGTTGACCACATAAGAGACGGGAATATCAATGCCTCTGCTTGGTCACGGCTGACAGAGTGACACTGCAGGACTCGCACCTGAGCTCGCTGAGGATCTTGTGAGTCCACCTTAATCCACAACAACTTGACTTATATGCTAACATTGCCCTCAGTACATGCTCATCAAGAAGGTTAGAGCTACCGATATCGGACAGGGAAGCCCTGGATCGCTAACCGTTTTCTATCTAGGCCGTCGCTGTCCGCAAGCACCTTGAGCGCAACCGCAAGGACCGTGACGCCAAGTTCAGACTGATTCTCATCGAGTCGCGTATTCACCGTCTTGCCCGCTACTACAAGACCGTCGGTGTTCTCCCTCCCACCTGGAAGTACGAGTCCGCCACTGCCAGCACCATCGTTGCTTAAGCGTGTGCACAAATGATGAGCGGCGTCGCGTGAGGTTGTGGTGGTTTATCAGTTAGGGTCCTTTGCAGGACGGCCAGAGGTATCAAGCCCGGCCGTAGGAGTTGGGGAATGGAAAGGAAACTTGCATTCTAGATCACTGCAATATGAACGGGCTTGACAAAAGCCAGGACTGTCTTCAGAGGGAAGTGATCTGGCGAGGAGAAATTCAAAAAGAGATTTCGTCCTCATTTATGCTGTAAAGTGGTATCTTGCATAGTGATGTACTTTTTCTTGCCGTAAACTCCGTGCGCCAAACCAGGCATTCCAAACTCTAGACTCAAAGCTACCGCTATCCACGCCATGCCAATATTATGATGTAGTCTCCTCCAATTCCTTCGACCGCGCGAGCAGAAACTCTCCAAGCATACGCAGGGGGTCCTTCGGTCTAATATCACAATCGTTAGTAAAGGTCCTTCGCCTCCCAAGAAGGGTGAACTCACTGCTCCTTCGCCACCTGTTTCATGCCCTCAAGCAAGACACCCGTGATCTTGGTGTTGATGTACTGGCGCACGGGCGCACCATGTACTGGCGCCTCGGCAGGCATGTTAAAGCCCGGGTCTGGATGTGCCGACGCCGCGCGGGAGCCCGTTCGCTCGGTATCGCCGTTGGCGTTCGTGTTGCGCATCGGGGTGCTAACGCGCGCGGGAACTGGTGACGGAGCGTTGGTGGTGCTCGTGGATGCAGCGAGTGAAGCATTCGCTGGCATGTTTGCTGTAGCGGCCGCCGGGGCGGTAGCGGTTGGTTGCTGGTGGGTGTTAGTTTGCCTGCTGGCCGTCTCTCTATCGTCTTGTCAAGACAAGGGTTGGACTTGGGGAGCTTCGGGGGCGAAAGGGGAGAGCGGGGCATACGGCGGTCTGATCAGCCGGCAAATCTAGCATATCCACATCCTTAGTGTCGGAGATCGTGGCAGATTCAGCGCCGGCTGCTGTCGGGGGCGTTGATGCGCTGTCCACGGGCTCGATGGGCACCGAGTCTGCGGGGAGATGCTCCTCGACCTCGGGGAGGGCACCATCTGGGAGGTTCGCTGCGGCCAATGCTGGGGCCGAGGGCTGCGGCGGTAATTCTGACATTGCTTGTACTGACGACAAGCGTAATTGGCAAGATACCAGGAATGATGTATGCGCAATGGCTAAGTTGTGGATGTGGTGGGATGAGCTGTGCGACAGCTAGCTTGCGGGTGGGGCCATTACCAGGGTTTTGGTCACGGGACTTCGTACGAACTTCGCGCTTCCTTTCAATGACGCGCGCGTCGCGCTTGTCATTTCTGCCTGAAGTCTCACTGTCTAGCTGCCTTTCCGATTGCATTGCTATATCAAATACACAGCAATTTGAGGTCGCGCAGACTCATGGGGTGTTTCCTTATGATATCTCATGACCGCTTTTTGCTTTAATCATTTCGCGACTTGATCTAGTCTTCTCATCCAGCGCGTCCGCAATGGACCGGTTTATCCAGAGGTCTAGGCCATCTGCATCCCGAGCGCCCCAGGCGACCGGGTCGACCAATGTCCGAGTCAAGTCAGAAGGGCCCCCCGCTAAGAAACCCCGTATCGGAGAGGTCAAAGACAGTGACGAAGACGAAGAGGACTCCTCTGGTGCAGGATACAATGAACCAGACAGCGAGTTCTCATTGGCATCTCACAGCAAGATCTTCAAGGACGAGACCGGAATCGACTCTGAAGCTGAGCGTGATGAAGAAACCCCCTCAGTACCGCAGAAGCAAACCGCCTTTGAGAGCTCGTTGCCTGCGGTATCGCTAGAGAAAGAGGCAATTGCGGAGTACGAGGCAATGCGGGCGTCTCAAGTTTCCCAAGTCTCACAAGCCGATGAGAAGACTCCAGGCGACGCAGCATCAAGGCTAGACAGCCGTCAATGGGTTCGGGGCAAAAGCTCCATCTACGTCGATGCCTTCAATCTCGCCTTAGACACTGTTCTTGAGGACGAGGCGCATCTGTTTGATGATAAAGAGAAGCGGGCCTTTGATCAATGGAGAGGGTTAGGCTATGAGGCTCAATATCTGTCAGTTCTCGCAAAGTGTGGAGTGCTAAGTCAGCTAACAGTGCTTAGGTATGTTCGTCTCTTCCTACGCAAGACAGCATCATGGCATCGCGTTGAGCGTCTCGGGTACTACCACGACATCACGGATGTGGGCCTTGCAATCTCGCACCTTTTGGAGTCCCGTAACCTTCCATATGAAGAGGCAAGTGAGATTGGGGAGCAAGAAGCTATTAGTGTAACACAGGAATGGTCACTTGGGCAGTGTTTCACCTTTGCCGACGATTCCGAGTCTCACATCAAAACAATGGAAGAGGCAGCTTCACTCTTGAACTTGGATGAGCTAAAGACGCTTGCAAAAGAGGCCAAAGTTCAGGGCAAAAATAAGGCGGATCTCGTCAGGTCTTTCTGCCGCGCGAGCTCCCGTCAGTCGGGTCTTATGTCTCTAGGACTGCGTCGTTCGAGTACAAACGACTCTGTAGGCTCCGACAGCAGCCGGTCAAGGGGTACCAGCCCAGAGAAACAGGATGCGAATCGAAATGCGCACTTCTTGGCCAAAATTTTGGCCCTGACAGGACCTTTGATCAGGCTATCAGAACCTGTCTTCAAGTTATTTGAGCGGGTCCACCTCGTGTTCTATCGATCGACTGAGTGGACTGAAAAGTCACTCACGACCATTATTTTAGCGAAGATCTCTCGGAGAAACTTCCCAGAGTATATTGTATGCCGTTCGTCCAATATATTTGCGTCCCGGCGGCGGCTGCTCGAATTCGAAGATTCGATGCGGCAAGAGTACGAAGTCGACAAGATCCTGGAGTTTAACGGCCCTCCCGGGGAGGAGGGGTTTCTCAAGATTTTGGAGCTTTTCGAGCTTATCGCGTCGCGATGGAGGCAGCTTCTTTTGGAAGAGCAACACAAAGAGGATAAAGTCTACGAGTTTGGCGAGGGCGCCTATCTCCGGCGCTTCAATGCTGCGCATGCCTACACACGGATTTCCCACAAGGCGGCTCATGTTCTGGGCAGACTGCACAAATACAGAGAAGAGCACGATTTACTGATTGAACTTCTCAGCCAGAGACTTTTCCACCCAGGTCGTCGCGGATCCTGGTATCAGCGGAAGGCCTTGTTGGAAGAACGGTATATGTGGGAAGCTGGCCCCAACCCTGTGTCGCCTGACCCTGAAGCTCGGAAAAAGCACTGGTTTCGCATCGCTGTCACGACATGCGAAACCGCTCTTGAGGACCGTGACTGTCATCTCATTTACCACCACGATCTACAGAAGCGCCTCTTGAAGCTCGAGAAGAGGTTACGCATCCCCCGACGCCTGCAGCATGATTTTGGCCACGTCAAGCTTCGACAGCCGGAAGAGCACACGGTACAGGGCATACAATTAGTTCGTGATGAGCTAGATGCTAAAGGGAAAGCCGGCCGCGGCCCAAGTACCAAGACCGTATGGCTTGATGAACTCGGCGAACCTAGAGATGACGGCACACCGCTGCATGTGAGCGTTGAGGAGATGTGTTTGTCACATTACCGGAGCCAGGGGTGGAAGGGCTATCATAGCGAAGGGGGGATCCTACGCACATTGTTTGCCTATCTATTCTTCGACATCCTCTTCATCTACATCCCCAACATCTTCCAGACGGCGTTCCAGACCTGTCCGCTTGATCTCCATACCGACGCTTTTTACCCAGCCCGTGCCAGCGAGATCAACCACCGGCTGGTGGAGATCGCCAACGGCGAAGCAGAGAGACTGCTGCGGCAGGTGGACGAGCGTGAGCGTGAGCGTAGGACTTGCGCTGTGGGGTTAAACTGGGACTTTGAATTTGAGGATCTCAGCGAGCTGGTGAGCTGCTTTGACGGCAGTGCGCTCGCGGCCATTTGCAAAGTGATGGCCCAGGACTACAAATCCAGAGGTTCCGGCGTTCCCGACCTTGTCCTTTGGAGGCCAGGGCAGCCGAGCAGCGGGGGCGGCAGTCGCAAAGGCGAGGTCATGTTTTCTGAAGTGAAAAGCGCCAACGACCGTCTCAGCGATACGCAGCGGCTCTGGATAGACGTCCTCACGGGGGCGGGAGTCCGCGTTGTGCTGTGCAATGCTGTCGCGAAGGAAATACGGACCATTGGTTGAGCCCACATTCAGTCCTCCAGTGGTACTTACCGCCGTAGGTTGTGACGATGGGATGAAAATAGCAACATTCAATATCCAGTCCGTCTCCGAATTGTGCAAACAAGAGGCCAAGACTCCCAGCGAGAGCCTCCGATCCCCACACCAATCTCAGAGCTTCCCAGGGTCGGTAGCTCGTTCCAGGATGCGTCCAACCGCACGTGCAAACGAAACGAGATGCTTTCTGCAACGAGGGATTGGAGAGATTGGGCCGAGGCCAAAAATAGATCTAGAATACTGCGACTGGCTTGTTGTTTCGAAATGTTCCATGAGGTTTTCGAAACGCTCGAAGGTCGAAACACGCAGCTGCATGCGCATCACCAACCCTCCCCCCGCCGCTCTGGCGCTTTTGTTTCATGGCGGCCTGGGTTTCTCGGCCGCATTTCAGCAGGGGCCCCTGCACGGCTTGCTTGCCTGCCGCGAAATCCATTTTGGTCTGCTTTGAGGGCAAAATACATGAGCGAAGTCGATTGATTGCGTTGCAATGTCGATATCCAGACGCACGTCGGGCTCCGCGAGCGAGGAGACGAGGCAGACGACCACCTAAACTCGGTTCAGGATGGGAAGACACTATATTGCATGTCACGGGCCTGATGCGCTGCGACACAGTCAGGCTCCCTCATCCGTCTGCTCCATTCCATCACACGAAGAAGCTGCAAGTAAGCGCACACCGACGACTTCTGCTCAGCTCACCTTGGCCTCTTTGCCCATAGTCGATGGTGGTTGGACAACCAGGCGACAGCGAGGCAAATCGGCCGCCGCCACCAGATCTCACCTCACTGACGGTCCCAAGGGTCACAGATCGGCTCCGTACTTCAACGTATCACGCAATACAAATAGCATGCTCTACCTCGATGGCTTGGAAGGCCCACCAAGCTTTTGCCATCCCCATCTAAATATCGATCCAATACCAACCCCCCTCTCCGCCATCGTGTGTCACGTCGCAAGGGACGAGAGAAAAAGTCGGTTCTCACACAGACAAAATGTCGGGCGCTTAACGCTCGCAATGCGTTGCATATTGGTTCCTCGCTCCCGTCCCCTCCCATTCCCTCCCGAACCAATCACACCCCTCCCACACCCATGTGACCCCTGTCGCTGTCCAACTCGTCACTCGTCCACGAGCCCCACCCAGCCCAGCGCTCAGCGCTTAACGAGCACCGCAACTGACGAATCACGGCCCACAAAAGTTACCTTGTGGCTCCTTCGACGCGGAGCCATGCGGGCGGGATTGCGCTACGCCCTTTCTGTTGAGCTGATCCTGGCCCACGCGCCGGGGAGTGAGAGATTCTCGGGGAAGGCTGCGATACGCCATGGGACGCCCGTCTGACCGGAAAAGGGGGCAGGGGGGCCTTTTTCTTTTCTGTCTGGGTGTGACGGGAGGCCAACAACGGAGAGAGAAAATAGCATCGTGCAGTGAGAGGGTATCTGAGCCTGCATAGAGGGTAAACGAAAAAGCAACCTAATCGGAGATCTTCCAGTTTGGCGTCAAGCCAAGGCGGGCCTCCTTCCGAGAACCAACCACTCCGTTCCGTAGCGCGTACCCGACAGAAAGGGAGCGGAGCCCTTTGATCTAAAAGCAGGCCGACGAGATGTTGGCCATCACAAACAACATGGCTTGTCAATAAACATGATGGCCGCGTTTACGGCCCCGTAGGACGAGGAACAGCAAGCCACGTCACGAAAAGGAATCATCACAAATACAAATAACAAACATTATGTTTCGAATGCGCTCCATTTATGCGGTGCAAAACAAAGCTACCTAAATCCGTAAACCACACATCCTGTTTCCAAAAGGACCGGAAGTTTGAACTTCCTTCCTGACTCCATTGGTATCGATTCCGTCCAGGTGCTGCGTGGCCCACTAAAAAAAAATCCCACGCACGAGGACGCCGCCAGCAACGCCGAAAAACTCCATGCCCTTTGCCTCGTGAACTGTCCTGTATCGTAAAGCCGGCGCCGTCACACCCTTTTTCCCTTCCCCCAATCCCGGACTGGTTCCAGCGTCTTCTCCATCATCGAGTCGCGTCCATACAGATCCGATGCCATGGCGTAAGTTTGTCGTAGCAGATATATATATATATATATATTGTAAGGGGAGCGACGTGTCAGTCGCTTGTGTATACGGTGATATCCAGCACCGTCGAAAGCTTCTCGGTGAATAGGTCTCAGATATTATTGCCATGGCGTAGTGGTGACCGGCTCAACGTCGCCTCGGCGTATTTCCATCAGGTCCTTCCTTCTCTCCCTCAGGACTCAACTGCCGTGTCGTTGTCAAGCTTGCGTCGTTTCCCTTTTGGTGCTGGGGCCATACGCGGTGTGTAAGTGACTGTTCTTGTGACGACTTCCCGGATGTGCCGTATACTGGACCTAGACTCTCTCTTCGTATGTGTCGGAGAGGTCGGGCCCGGCTTGGGCGTCGTAGGTGTTTCTGACTTTGCGGGACGCTTGAGGCCAGCGGAGCCTGGAGTCTCTGCTACTCGCCTCGATTTCAGCGCGGCATCCCAGTCAAATGGAGACTGCACCGAGGTTGCGCTAAGTGGTGACCGCGGGGAGTAGAGGCCAGCAGCGGAAACTGCCGGCGATGCGGGGAGCTTCATGCTAGGGAACACATCAGGTCCGACGACCGGAGCCGACATAGGATAGTGAGAGCCACTAGGCGTGGGTGGAAGTTTTGTGTTGATCGGCGCAGGCGGACTCTTTGGTCTCCCATCGCAGCTTTCTGAGGGCTCCTCCTTGGGTCCTTCCTCAACCTCATCTTCTACACGCGCCTTGGTATTTTCCGCTCTCTTCTCAGACGCTTCAGGCGTTTTGTGCTCACATTCACAGCTGACCTCTGTCCGGGCTGTTGAGGGTCCGCTGTCGATATGCTCGCCCTTGTCTTTCTCAGAGTCCTCTGAGTTTGATGATCCTTCGCTCTTTCTGCTGGAGTTGCTCTCGGTGCTGCTCACGGTGCTAGTCCGGTTTAATATCATTCTCCCGGTCTGAGGCGGCGATGCTATGCTGGGAGAGACCAAAGACATGCTCTTCAGGAAATCCAGGTACGCAACAGGGGGGGTGATGGGCGTCCTCTGAAGCTCCTCGAACCCGAGTCTGGCGCTATATGGACCAGCCGATGGCAAACCTGCGGAGGGTAGTCCTGATCGCATGGGATCGCGGAACGCAGACGACCGCGAGACAGCGGATAGCGGCGTCCTTTCGGAAATGGCAGAGGGGAGGGAGATTGCCGACCTTAGCTCCGAGGCGGAAGGCGGATGGTGAGGGAAGTTTGCTGTGACCGGAGTCGACAGCGACAGAGTAGGTTTGACAGACATGATGGCGGATGAGGGTGGGTGGTGAGAACAGGTGTCAAGCCAAGTGAATGACTTGATAGCTCTCCGAGTGCGGTGTGGTGGCTTATCGAGCTGCCAGTCGACTTGGCCAGGCTTGCAGGTGTAAAGGCAAGAGGGGGGCCGGCAGTGGAGGGGAAAGGAGGGAAGAGCGCAGGAAGCTGCACGAGGGGTGGACAAATGGTTTTATGACGAGGCCGGGCTGGGTGAAGCAGGCGGCTGTCGGGTGGGTGGACGAGGCCCCTCGCTTGGTCGAAACAGTAGGAACGCGGAGTACACTCCGCGTCGGCAGGATGGAGACCCTGGCTTAGTACCCTTGAATCCCAGGATTCCAGAGCAGTGGACTGGAGCTTCAGGGGTGTCTTTGGCTCGCAATATCCCGGGGAGTTATCACGCCAGCCGAAATACGGACCAGGTTTGGGCAGCAGGGTGCGCAAGAGGAAACTGTCTGGAGCCAACAGAGTGATAGAGCAGCAGGAAGCAGAGGATGGGAAGAAGACTGCGGGAAGGGGAAAAAAGAAAAGACGCGGAGAGGGCGTTGGCAGTAGCCGGGGAGGGCGACAGCGCAGCCAGTGAGAAGGACGAGTCGAGGCGGCAAATCAAGATAGCGACCAGGATGCGTGGTCGGACAAGCGAGAAGCGACGATTCGACAGGGCCTTGGGCGGCAGTGAAGTGTGCTGAGATGCTGGGCTGATGCCTTAGCGTGGGCTGGAATGCGCGTGTGTCAACGCTTGGAGCTCGCCGCGGGCATGCGGTGTGCGACGGGACGTCGTGGGCGCTGTGGCTTCGCGGGCGGACAAGAGGGAGTGGCTTCGGGAGAGGCAGAGACAGACGACAAACGGTCCAGGGGCCGGCCGGGAGAGACGAGGCAGGAGAGATGAGTGTAATAAAGCAAGAGTGGAACGCGTTGCAATCCGCCGACTGTGTTCACTGTTCACTCTCGTCCTTCGCCGAGCAGGGCGCTTAGGAGTCCGAAGCCAATCTTCGGGGCGACGGGGTGCTCTGGTGGGCTAATTTGCCGACGTGGGCAAAAAGACCGGATGGGGGCAGCGCTTCGACGGATTGGAGATGGGGAGGGCGGCGACGGCGACGGGATCGTGATGGCGTCGGCACCTCAACCGCCGGAGGGGGTCAGAGGGGCTAGTGCGTGATTGGCTGTGCCTGCTGGAACCTGCAGCAAGAGAGCGCTAAGGTCATATTCTTAGCAGGGGTGCTTGATTGGCTCAGTCACAAGGGCATCACCTTACCAAGGATTGTCAACCGCAGCTGCGTGTGTGTGAGCGCTCAAGGGAGGCCGCTGATGGACGGCTGGGATTGGATTCCCGTGGGGCGTCGAGATCCTCAGATTGGAGCGAGAAACGACCGAGATGGCAGCGGAGGTCCCGATGCTGTGTTGTAGAAGGGGCGTGGTTCGGGAAGGAGCAACAGAGACAAGAGGAAGAACTCCAAACCAAGAAAAGGCCGACGGAAAATCCACTGGCCCAGCCTGTGAAACGGGAATCCTTATTTTCTTTCTTTTTGTCCTCTGACCCTTGATTATTCCCCGCTCGTCCCGCTGCAGCGATTTTGTCGGGTGGCTGGTTTGCGCCAGCGGTATTAGTCGATTATACAGGATCCTCTCCAGAGTTGAGGTGACGAGGCGGGGGTGCAGCAACTCAACCGGGAGAGCGTGCTCAAGAAAGGAAGGGGGGTTGATTGTTCAAGTCGGAAAAAACGACATATCTCTTCTTGTGGTTGATCAGGGCATCCGGCACATATATGTACGGAGTATACGCACCAGGCCGGGCGGCCCAGGCCATCCGTAACCGCGCGGTCGGGCATCGACAACACAGAGCCGGATGGCAATGCTGGAGCAAATGCTGGCGGTTTCCGCAGCCCCGGCGACAAACTGGCGACAAGGCGGCGGGTTGATGGGCTGGCAATGCTGGGCGGGTAGCTTCTGCACGTCTTCGATCTCGCTGGAGCCGTTTTACTGGTCGCTCCTTTTCCATGCACTCAGAAACCCCCCGGGAGCGCGCGCCACCAACAAGAGCCTCCCCAGGAGGGGCGCGATCGAACGCGGGGCCTGTCTGAACGACCACTCGCGCTTATTCTCCCCGGCCATCGCACTGGCCCGACACCACACTCTCTGGCGTCGAATCGCCCAACTTGCTGCGCGCTTGTCGATGATGTGGCAGAGCACCGAGTGGGTGTTTCCGTTGGACAGCCGTTTCCAGGCAACCCAGATTGGCTTCTTACCCACTGCCTCCCATCCGCCCATCCATTGGCTCGCCGCTGAGTGTCGCCCTTGCCTTGCTCTATTCCGAAGGATATAACTAACTGTCCTGCTCAGAGCGCGCGCCTGTTCCCGCTGGAGTCCATCCAAGTTGTGGGACGCAAGGCCTCGTCCTTCGCGGCCACTTCGCTGCAACATTGCACAATGCTGAGTGCCGGTCGTCTTGCTCTGTTACGCCCGCAACAGAACCTCGCCATCTGACACAGCCGAGTCAGTCCTGCCCGTCCCACTGAGGTGTGATGTGGCTTGCACCTAGAGGAGTATCGTAGTCCTCTGGCCACCCTTCGATATCTCCTTACAAGTATAGGGGTGTCCCTAAGCTCGCACACGGGATGGATGGGTCTGGTGGCGCAATTCCTACGTACTCGCCGCCCTCGCACCTCGGTTCGTGCTCTCGCCGCTTTGTAGGGACCACAGAATGGCGGGTAGCCGCGTGGAAATCCGAGCTCCTGAATGCCAGTGGTGTACGGGATATGTCGGGTCCTTCTTTCTCCTGGTGGAGCTCCTCGTTTTGGACGCTCCCCACGCCCTAAGAGCGCTTCCGCTTCCGCTTCCCCAGATGGCCGTGGTTCAACGGCCGGATACGCCAGTACATCTCACATAGGCTTTCCCGGGCGCCCGCCGCTGCCGGCCCATAGCTGTGACCGCCATGGCGACAGCTCAAACACATGGAGAAGTAGTGGAGCTGTATTTCCCTCTGCGCTGATCCAAGCAGCGGAGGCTATCCTTACTGAGTGGTTGACTTCGACCGAAGTTAAGCCACGAGTGCTGTTGGCCAGCAACTAACACCTTGCTGGGTTCACTATGATGGGCTCAGGTGGTAACCTCCCCTCCCTGAACAGTCTCGACGCGGATTTCCGATCCTACAGTGTCGATCATATCACCTAAGGAACAGGAGCGCGGCAGTATAGACCAATCTCGTAGTCCAGGCAACTTCGAAGGTGGGATCTTGGGTTTCTCTCGGCTCGTCCGCAGCCATATCGACTCCCGATTTCCCGAAACAACAGCCAGGCCGCTGGGCTAAACGCCGGGCAACTACAGCAACCCGTTTCACCTGTTTTCCGACCTGGCTCAACACCTACCGGCATATCTTGAACGATAGCTAACCCGTGGAGCCCGCGGTACCGCTTTGTTGACTCGGAATCCCATTGGTATGTCGCATTGTGCTGACGGAAGTCCGGTGAGCTTGAGATTCCTTTCAACGTCTGCATACTCCTTTGTTCTTTCCATTCCGTTACTTTCACATAACCAAAACCCTAAACCCAAAATCCTGGTCGAGTTACCATTGTCTGAGCGCCCCTATGGCCGCGGCCGGGCGCTTTGCCGTGGTCGCTTATTCTGGATCCCAGCGGTCAACCTGACGGATGGCCTACGATCCGAACGCTTTCCATGAGGAAGCCAAAGTTGGGACTTGTCTCCTTGCTTCCCTAGACTCCGCTCTCCCGCCACCAAACGGCGTTTGGTGATCCAAAGTTGGGCCTTCAAGGAGGCCAACATCTGCTATATAGCCGCGCAGCCTGGACCCAGTGGCTCCTGAGTTCTTCCCGCGTGTATGAGGACCATTTCAGGAATTCGACAAGCGCGAATCAGTCCTAAGCGACTGAAAGCTCAAAAGTAAAGCTTGCACGGGTTGGAGCGTAGATTTTTCTTGTTCACATGGGTATCGCGCTTAGCCTTGATGAAGGGATAGGGGGATCAGTCGTCGGTTGTTGGCTCGGTTTCCAATACAAGCACACATGCGCCTTGAGAATGGATAACCAGGGAGGAGCCGCGCGTTGGTCTTCGCTCGAGGATGGACCACCGTCCTAGGTATCTACCTTCATCAAGCAAGAGCACACTGGTGACCGCCTTTTTTTGGTTCTTTCTCCTGTGCCTCTATCACACTCCTGTGTGTTGGCTGCATATCGGAAATGAACCCACTTCTCCTGAATCCTACACACACTGCAATTGCCACCAACAACGTCGTCAACCGGTGTGTCCGTGCCTTCGTTCACGTCTCTCAATGTATTGTAAGGTGTAGACACAGCACCTCTTCCTGTCGGCGTATGTGGGCGTCTAAGATGGGACGGCAAACCTACCTGATTTGTTGGTTTCAGACAAGCGCCTAGCCCACATCCGAATTCGCATCCGATGAAAGGATGTCTTGATGAGGCAGATTTTGGAAAGAAGTAGTCCGATGTGTGCCCAGGGATGAGTAAGAACTGTACTGTGCGGACGTACCGGAGCATGTTGTTCCATGATCGTTGCCGTTGGTGCCAGGGCTTGAGCTCGTGCGTGAAGGAGGGTGGTAGGAAACGTGAGAAAGGGAGCTGTGACTGGACGGTGTAGACTTTTCTGTCCAGAGAAGTGTCGAGAATTCCCATTGCTGTTGGGAGCCGAGATGGCGAAAATGTGTCCGATAAGAGTGCTGGTCTCGTGTGCTTGGCCGGATGAAGTTGTTTGCACGGTCTTCGACTAAATGAGGTCCTCCTCGACACGGTACTGACGAAAATGGCAGTGCCAGCAGCGGCTCATTTCTCATATCAAGGCTCTATCTACCATGGCTTCTAATGGCATGAAGAATGGCAACTGTGTTAAAATCCTTTGGTTTGGGTCGATCGAAGGGCCCAGCGATGATACAAAGAAACAGTTGAGAGAAACAGCTTCATCTTACAAGTTCTCTATACCCTGGAGCAAGCTATTGAGGGAAACTTTCTTCTCCTTTGAGGCTCTGGTTGAACAAAAGGGACCCCTAAACTACTGTAACCGCTTCCTTCTTGCTACCGGGGCAAGTTGTGTGTATTTTGACGTTATATCACATTGCCAACGAGCTTTGCTCCGTCTCCTGATGGCTCGGTTCCACGGAGGGCATCAAGGCCTCCCATATGTTTGGGTAACGTAACAAACCAGGCGTTGTTCTGTTCGGGCATAAGTGGTGCGCGGGATTCTCTGGTGCCCTTATCCTTAGGCAAATAAATACAATCCTTCCTTCAGACTCCAGCCTCCGGGTGATGCGGCTGCACCTATCTGTTGTATCCCAGTGTCAACTATTGAGGTTTAAGCGCTAGAGCATACGTAGAAAAACTTGAATAGTACAGTGGGTATCTAGGTATCCTTGACATGGTGATTCTTGGGCTTACATCCAAGTCTTGCACCAATATATAGCGCACCCCTGACCTGTCACAACAGTTGATAGTCGAGGATGAACCACTTGTATTTCTGTAGAATAACTGCAATGAGCTCGGGTAATACGGCGCCGGCGACCCAATAGACTGAGCTTTAGATCTAGGGGAACCGCTTCCATCACGGACGGAGCTTTCGTCCCACACAGTGTAAGACAAATAATGACGATATAGAGCGAAAGCGGGCGGTTTTCCGGCCCTCAGTGGCTTTGTTCCTGATAGTTTATAGCATAACGTGTTTTCACCCGCGTGTACTTATTTATTGAGAATTGAAATGAGCGTTTATGTTAAGGGGTATGGCTATCATCGTATTACTCGTAGTTGCCTCGTGTGAAGTATGGTCACAGGATCGGCTGGGTGCATCCTCTCACATGCCTTCCGCCCAACGATTCAAGCAGGCACCTAACAGATACCGAGCCCGAAAACCACACATGCATGTCTTAGGGAGCTGGTATAGGGGGTAGATACTCAATACATCTCGAGTGCTACAGGGGCATAGACGTGGCGCAAAGGAGAGCACGTCGGGATGTGATGCCATTCTTCTCACTGGAAAGGGGCACATGCTTCGATTCTACAAAGTACCACGGTATAGGCAAGATAATTATTCTAAGTCCGACATAGGTGTAGGTGATGTCCTTGGTCAGTCAAGGGCACCATGGTTTCTACGCCCACCCTGCTTTGGCTCAAAGATATGGTTTCCCCCTCTGACCCTGAGGGTCCGTAGTAGCCTCCAATGTATGAAGTTGCGTAATATTTCGGTTGCATTTCTGCAGATCTTCGGCGGGAAACAGGCCCACCTGGTCAGATATCGCCGTGGAGAGTACCTTGACGCCGGTTTACCGTTAACCAAGAGAAATATATGCCGTTTGATCAGCTGGGCTGTCAAGTACGCATTGAGATGGTATGCCGCCCCGAGTTTCTGGACGGTGTTGTTGGCGGACCTTAACGCGAGCTTGACATATGAGATGTCGGGATCCAACAGCAGCGTGTCGGTATCACAGATTTGAGGACCACCACGTTGTGTCTTCTCAACAGCCTTGGTGCGTATGCGCCGAACTTGGAGGGGGCGCTCCTATCTTGGTCGTCGAGTGTCGGGAGGGCTTCGTCATCAGGCCTGAGATGCGGTAACCTACTCGACGACTTCCGTGTTAGCGAGGTTGAGGCACAAGTAAACCATGAACTATGAACTCGGGAATGCCAGCTCAAACCCAAGTACTGGCTATCACCGATGCTCGATTTTTCTAGGAAGAGAGGCTGCCACCACTCCAACGAGATAACGAGACAACGAGATAACATCGTGAGTTTAATCTCTCTCCCTAAAGCAACGCCAGCTTAAAGGAGACACTCCGCTTCTTTGTTGACACAAGGAGTCATTCCTTTCTCAGCAGCGCAGATTTGGACGGGGGAGGAGGACCATGCTCCTCCATCAAGCATGACCTCAGCCACCACACAACCCACAACCAGAGGAAAACAAACACGCAGAGCACGTCAAAACAGACACCATCAAAAGCCAAGAAAACACCATCACAGCAACAATCATCTCCAGCCATCAAGATCCCTCCCCAACCAATCACCTCCAATAAATTCGGCAACCGAGCGAATAGCATCAACGGGCCAGTCAGCGTCCCCCTTTTCCACGCAAAAGAGAGCGAATAAGGCCGGCCCCGTAATACGAAAGCGCCGATTCGGGCAGCAGCACAATCAAATGGCGAATGCAGTAAAGGTCCATCCTGCCTGCGTATTTCTTGCGCGGTCTGGCCTCTCCCGTTCAACCCGGCGAGGATTCGTGCACGTTTTACAATACAACACAGGGACACGGCACGGATGAGGCTGCCACAGCCGGTCCTGTCGGGGTTACTGAGTCAGCGCAGCGTCCGCCAAAGACCGAGGGAGCTGCCGCTTTGTGATGTATCAGATCTGCTCAGGGCGCCTCGGCGCGGAATCGAGACTGGACATGTCCGAATGGACCGCTGGTGTTGTCTGTGCTTATGTACTTGAACGAACGACGCCAAGGGTGTGTGTCTTCTGTGGATGGACTGCTTGATGTCTGTCGATCTGCAATGTTTCGTGCTCGGCAATGACGACCCTAGATTCGAGTCTGGAGAAGCGAGTGGTGATATGATGTCTCGTGGCAGGCCTGCCAGCTTGCCAACTTGGCGTTCGAGAGAGTGTCCTGCAGCCTGTACTCCCCCAAACTCTACTCTACCCCGGGTTGACTGGATGGCGTGGATGGCTGCATTTCATCGTTTGATCGCGGAGAAGGTCCCACTCCCGAATCCGATCGACAATGGCATGATCAACCGCGATCATCCATTCTGACCAACGAATTTCCAGTCTATTCTGCTGGCTCGAACCGCGATGGTTGGTTGTGAAGGCGGCGCCGTTTCGCCCCTGACTGTTCCACGGGGTGACGGACAGCAACCGATGGCCCATCGTAACCCTTCACTGCACTCTACATCCATGTCAAGATAGATGCTGGAACATCACCGGTGATGATGACTCCATGCAACAAGAGAAAGGGGCAACAAAATAGTATCTCCCTTGGCGAAGTTACGGCCTGCGCGAGAGTAAATCCTTGCTTTCCAGTTGTAACTGGCTGATCGCCAACAAAGCACATCTCTCTCGACCCTCTGACTCCTGCTCCTTGCGTACTTTGGTGCCTCAGGACAGCTTCGACCCCCCGTAAGACCGGCCGAGTTGACCTAGCCTTGCTGCAGAGCGCCAGTGTTCATCATCACTCTCCTTCCAGCCACCGCCGCCCTCAACACATCCTCGTGCTCACCTAGAATACAATAGGTCAGGTAACACGATAGGCAGGTATCTCGAGGATCTCGCCTCGTGCAAATCTGGGGAATATCAACATCAAACTCAAGAGAGATGAGACAATCAGCGGGATCCCAGAAACGAGAGCGGCCACATGAGCGCATGAAGCCCTTCATCGATCGAGGGCCATGTGAAGGAATCCTTACGCGTAATCTCCGTGACGATATGGGTTCTTCCCCAAGTCGGAACAAATTTCCCTCCACGTGGTGAGCCTTCTGGGGAGGTTCGCCTGTCTCGAGTACAGGGGACTCAGGTTACTACCGTTCGGAGATTTCTGCGGCACTTTCGACAGTGAGGCAGACGACGAATTTCTTCTAGATTTCAGAGCCAAGCTGAGCTCGGGTGTCACAACACCTCTGCTGATGTTCGAGATCAAGCCACCCACCACACCAGGACCGGCCCTTCTTCAGCTCAGCAAATCGAGTGACCCCAGGCCGGCCACATCTCGACCACCTGCCTAGCTTAGCACTTCCGAAATGTGATAAGGAAGCCTCCATGGAGTCTACTTTCTTCTTCGTCCTACAAGGCAGGGAGGAGAGTCGTTTGATAGGGGACGTGCCCGTTGACCATCATCACAGACCTCAAGCCCAGCATCGGACCCGAGTGACCCTCGGAGATCGTCTGGCTTCAGAAGGGCCTAATCAGCTGGCCCACATGTTTATTGACTATTGCTGATGGGATACGAGCCGTGCAAAGGCGCCAGCAGGATGTACTATTGTTTTCGTTCCCGGAGCATCAAGCTGGTTCTAGCCCCACGAGAGTGGCGTGTACAAAGTAGAGTCGTCTTACTCGGTCGGCGTCGACCAGTTGGAGAGTATCTTGAACCCCCCCCCACAACCCGTCCGGACATCGATGGGAACTGGGCCATGGGTGTCTGTTTAGCAGGGAGCAACAGTGGCCAAAGGCTCCGGGAGAGGCAAGCCGACTGAGACAACGTAGGCTTCGGCAAGACCCGTTCGATATGAGGACCCAGGCGGGCGAGGCCACGGTGCCCGCCTCCGCCGCTGTCTATTTTCCATAAGCGCCAGCCAAAGGATGATGGCCAAGGGTACGGTGGAGCGCACCGTCAAGGGCCAGAAAAACGTGGGCGAGGCACCCTCCGCAAAACGCCTTGGGATCGTGTAGTGGTGTGCAAGGGTAGGACGTCAAATCAGAGGCCCGAAGCTGGTCTTCTGGTTGTCATTCGTCGGTGACGCCGTATTCGACAGGGGGGAGCTCATTGCCGCAACCGGTCAAGCGGCTCTTGGTGCTCGGGTGGTTATCAGAGCTTCACCCTCAAATCGCGGGGGCGACGTCACTCGACGCGCTTCCAAGATTGAATGAAACAGATTCAACGGTTGGGCACAAATCCGCCGTCGTGGAGCAGATCAGGCCGAGGGAGAGGCAAGGGTGCTCCAGAATAGAAGCCCGCGAAATCCCCTTATTTTGGGAAATATCATGGCCCATGGGCGGCTTGCGAGCCGCAAGCATTCGTGATGTGATGAGAAGGGGGGGCGTTGGAGATCGCGGTGCCGGGGTGGCAGCCTGCTCGCGGGGTCCGCAGGTGGACATCATAGCTCCTTGCATCTGGGGTAACAGGGCGACGGGAGCAGCCTCACAGATTCACCAGTCCCGGATATTGCAGTCTCTGTGCTGAACTGTATGTCCTGCGTAGTATATCCACTAGGCCGTGACCAGGACGTGATGCTGAACCTCATTGGAGACTCTCCAAATGCCAGGCAAGGCACAGGCTCCCGCGCTATCCGCTCAATCGGTCACTCCCGCACTTGCGCCTGCGCTTGTCAAGTATCCGTTCGCCAGATATGGACGCAGCAGTACGCAGTAGTATGCCGGAAATCGCACGCGACGCCGGCCTCGGAAGAGTGGAGGGTGGGATGGATGCTGGCCGAGGTGGTGCACGATTAAGGTAGCCCGAAAATTGGTGGTCAGCAGGTTGAGCCACAGTCTCATCACAGCCCGAGAGAGTCTGGAGATGCGCAATCTTAGCCCGTCCTCCGACGTCGCGGCAGAGGCGGCGCGTCGTGGTGAGGGAGATGAATCCAGAGATGGTAAATCGCGAGTGCGACATTACAATCGACAAGGGTGACAACACCACGTTTTCTGGTGAAACCGCAGCAGGCGTGAATGGAGCAATGGAACTTTCGACGGCTTGTGAGGGGTCAACCGCCAGCAGCTCCAGCAAACTTGCCATTCGCCAGTAATTCATGGCAAGAAGGACCAGTCACGCGTGGAGAACTTGCAAGAAGTCGTGTTTCAGATCCCGCTCCAGCCATTCATGGCATTTCTTTTTTGGGCGCCCTCATCCAACCATTTACAATCGATGCGAACTCCTGTCAGCCCCCCCGCTCGCCGCTTCTCGCCCCTCTCTATTCCGGAAGGCAGACACACACCAGACAACACATCTTGCAGCTGGATGATACATTGTGTCGTCACCTGATCATGGATCGGAAATCGCGGACATTCATGCGAAGGGAGCCTTGCATCCGCCCGAGCGTCCAGGTGTTTACGATATAGTCCTCTGAGAGATTTACTGTTTATTAATAACAGCATCGAGTAAGACCGGTCTCGCTCTCTGCACTGCTCTCGTTCGTCAGACCAGTCACCGCTCGCGAAGCGCAAACTGCAGACGCGAGACTGGTGGAGACTGGAGTGAGGCGGGAATCCAGCCACACGGCATCGGCAAGAGGCGTTTGCTCGCGAAGCCAGCCCTCTGACGCACGCGCCTGGGCGGACAGCTTCTCAACCCCTCCATTGTTGGCTGAGGGGGGACGTGTTCGGCTCTCCCCGGTGTTGCTTGCTGGCGATTCGGCCAGCAGGCTTGGGATATTTATTGGGTGCACACCGCATCGAGGTGTTGCGAGGACTTGACGTGAGGCTTTTTGTCGACGCCGTCCTGCTTCGTCTCAGTTCAAATTTTGAGGAGTCGGTGCACCAAGGAAAGGCGCATCATGGTGGGGTTGGCGCCGCCCTTCCCACTCGCTGGCGGTCGGCCCACACCGACATTTCGGTCGCTGTGGAGGCTGGAGGTTGGTCTCCCGACCTGGCACATTCTCCCTGCATTTTGGTCGCTTTTGGGTCAAGAACTGGGTCTTTTCGCGGCCTAAGCTCTGCTCCGACCCATGTTTGCCTAAACCCTAAACGAGTGAGTGGCAAAACCCCGTCGGTCCAGAAGTTGGCCGATCACCCGCCATGAATCCGGTTCGCAAATGGATGACCTCGAAGGCATCCATGGTAACGAGCCGGCTGGACCGCTATTACTGCTTCCCTCAACGCGCTGTCAGCATCGCGTGAAAAGCACGTGCGGGGTGAGAGGGACGAGGAGCGAGGGAAATGGTAAATAGACGGGCTTCCGACTGACGTTCTGGTTCGAACCCAGCGGTCAGCAACGATGCCTGTTCCATGCCCGTCTCGCACAGTGAAGTCGGCCCCTACTCTGTGACGTTGCTCGGGCTAAAATTAGCGGGTTTGGACAGCACAGCAGCGAGACGGGAGCTGAAGCTTGGGCGCTGCCAGGCGGCCTGCCAGGTAGGTCTGCCGGGACTCGGGATGAGGAGTGCGTCGATCATCGGTCAGGACGGAGCCCTCGTTTTGCCCCTCTCAACGCGATGCAGCATCTCGGCTCTGCCGCCCCGACCTGACAGAGCGTCACCTCACCTCGTTTGCTCTTAAGGGCTTCTGCTCTGGGCGTGAGGGAAGGACCGGCAGTCAGTTAATACCAATGCATAGTGCTGGCTGGATTGGGGACATTCCCTTAAAGTAATAAGAAGAGTCGGTGTGCGAGACAAGTTACCGTACCCGACGCCAGGTAGACGAAACCCTGGGGAAAGGCTGTAAATTAATAACATGTTGCACGGAAGGAGCCCACGAATTAACACTTCAGCCGTTTCGCCCATGGAAGTTCCTGTCTCCGGTGGTAGATGCCTTGCTTGCTTGACTTTGCGCTGCTGATCAGGTCGCTCTATAGCTCGACAAAAAGTTGCGTCATGTCGCCCTCAACTCCCAGAACTGTAGCTGTCGTGCAGTATGTACTTCAACCCGACCGTTTTGTTTGTAGGGAAAACGTGGTGGGTACCCAACAACTACCGGTGCTCTGGCTCATAGGTTGGGCTCGTCTGCACCCACCAGTCAACGTCGGCACGGTGTACAGAGCCGGCCGGATTACGCAAGGAGAGACAACAACTGGGAGCCAAGGCAGCAGGCACGTCCCGATGCGAAAGTAAGCGGCACGCGTCGGCGTAGCAGACGGGTGTGCTTGCGGCAAGATTTGGATTTCCGCTTTCGCTGGTCAGGTTGCCGGCTTGACGTTTGGCTTTTTCTTTCTTTTTTTCTTTTTTTTTTTTTTTAAG
>Ga0247770_1000403_pt1 | contig 42027 bp, 25 predicted proteins | sample UWRJL136409B6_FD_179943 | JGI IMG/M metagenome (GOLD analysis project Ga0247770, IMG submission 179943) | Plant litter microbial communities from Arlington Agricultural Research Station in Wisconsin, United States - UWRJ-L136-409B-6 | ecosystem: Environmental > Terrestrial > Plant litter >... | reverse complement strand
AGTGGGAACTAGCAAGATGACTAACGGTTAGTCAACTTGCACATACCTTTTGGTGTAGCGGGCAGTTGTAGCAGTTCCCTGCATTAGCGTATGTAACGCCAGCCCCGTCACAGCAATGTAAGGGCTCAGATGGTGGATGACTGGGTGGCGCTCGAGGCGCGCCCCGTCCCACGAGGAGTCATATTTCAAGGCGATGAGGCGTTTAAGAGCACCATGATAGCAATAGCTCTCGAGGTTGTCCCGGACATAGAAGGGGATGGTCCATCTTAGCTCTGTGTCATGAAACTGGGAAAGGTCAAACGGCTAGAGGATAAACAGATTCTGACCCGGCTTGACGGTTAGGAAACGCCGCACGTTGCCTTCTCTTGTGGCGAACGAGGTGATCGCTGGCAGTGCGAAGAGACCGTTACTGCTCTTATCCGTGTCTGAAGTTGAACTATTCCAAGAGGTATCGTGTCCATGATGTTCTGGACGCCGAAACGCCTTATCTATGATGCGGCGCGACTCTCTACATGCTGACCAGAGTCCGCTGTCGATGAGATAGGCCGAGGGGTTACCGCGCAGCCACGAGGTAGGCGTCGCCGCTAGTAAATCGCGCGTGAATGTAGTAGTCTTTGCCAGGCATCGTGGAGCACCAAAGTGCCAAAACGGGCCAACTGGATGGTAAGCCTGGAATGAGGAGGAGATTTCCCGGGTCCCGTGTAGTTGTGCAGCTGATCGCAGATACTGAAGATGTGTGCGCCTGAAACGGCTGGGCGGACAGCGAGCTCCCATATCATTTCCCTGAGCTCCGGTGGTAGGAGCGGGAAGAGATGGAACGTGTCGGGCATTTTGAGTCTCGGCAGTAGTTTCGTAATAAGGCGGGTAGGTTGAAAAGAGGAAATTGGAGGATTCGTGGTACAAAATTTGTGTGTGCACACCCACTAGCGGAAAGCTCGGGCCATTTCGCGTGGTGTTTTCACATCACAGCAGATGGTATCGATCGATGGATGACGCGGAGAATAGGTTTCTTATTTGTCTTGCGGTGAGCCTTTGAAGACTCATTGTTACTTTTAAATCAACCTGTCTCTTCACATCTCCGGGCGATCATCCGTGGCCATTCCGTCCAAGAAGCATAGTCAGGGCCGACGTATTTTCTAATAGCTTGCACCATATATATCGGCTTCCTCCGTAACCACCACCACTTGTCCTTGGCCCCGGCTAGCAAATATCCTACTACCGCATAGTAGTGCGCCAGTATTGTCAAGGCAATGATATCGTGTCCCTGAACCAAAGCGACATATTCTGCAGAGCAAAACACCTGCCACCTTAGGCAGGACATAAGGAGTTCGTCCAGTGTCTTGGTATCGTTACTTTGTCCTTCCAGTAAGGAGAAGTAGGATGTGAGGGATTCTATCCTTTCGATGTACAGTTCTTGGTTCTCCATAAACGGTGATCGTTGCAGTAGATTACGAAGAAGGCGCATAAGGACCGCACCAGGTCCCTGCAGTGGTACGGCCGGTGGGAGGACGAGTGGTAGCAAGTGAGGTTTCGCCACTAGGCTTTTAAATAAACCGCTGTGAGCAACGTGGGAGTTATCAATGACGAGGGATCGGAGTCCTCGGAGAAAGGTAAATGAAGTGTCCTCGCATGGCTGCGACAGGTTTGCGCCGCTCGTAACATCTGCACAGGCGTGGAAGAACAGGAGAAACGATGTAGCGAGAAGGGCATCATGGCCTGAAACAACGTTGGCGTTAACAGCGCTGCGGAAGCTCGTGAGCGCCTTTTGTAAGTGGTCGCTTTCGAGAAGCTTGTAGTCATAGTATCCTGGACAGTCACGATGTTCCTGAAGATGGCGGGCGGACAGGGCGAGGATGGCGTGCATCAGGAAGTCGTTCTGATGTACGGTTAGTTAGAAGCGGGTTACGGTGATCCACCCCAGCCGGTGCAAGTAGTTAAATAAGCGCTCTGGTTCTAAACGTACCCTGAAGGCCAGCTGCGTTACATCTCTCGCCCACAGTGATGGGCTCCCAAGCAAAATACTGCTCGTAGTTGATGTAAAGTGCACCAAGAGGAAGACATCTTGAATATCAAATGATTGGCTAGGCCCTGAGAGTATGGGTGGGATGGCAATGTCGGTTGCCGTGGAGCCCTCCACAGCGTGGACGGTGTATACCTGGCCTTCGACTCCTGTGGTCCGAGTCTCCCGCTCAGAGGAACTGGAAGTTGACAAGGGGAATGTGACGACCTGGCCTTGCCATTTTGGCAAAGCTCTGATCGGGTATGCACACCGACGAGCCGAGGTCTTGCATTGCGAACAGGCCGGACGCAGTTCGTCGCACTGCAGTGGTGCTTGTTAGCGACAGTACCGAAGATCCAAGAAGGCTGTGCTATCTTCCAGGTTGCAGTGCTCGGGAGATTATCGAGTGTTGACAAAGCACCAGTATGGGAGACCGTGTGGCTCTCGGCTCTCGGCATCTGGCAGCCTCATACCTTGACTTTTCGTTCCTTGCATGTGGAACAACCCAAGCGAGACTTGCCCTTCGATTTCCGGCCTTTCTTGGCAGGGCCATTGGATGGCGGGTTAGGAACACCCGGTTCAGAGATGTGTGGAGACATTTGGGCTGGCATCGAGTACTACTTAGAATATGAGTGAGAGAGGTCGGAAATAGCAGGAGTTGTCGGAATAAATGCAGAGAGTTTTGATTGAAAACGGCAACATACGACACAGGCCACGGCCGGGTCGTGCAGCCCGGAAAATACGTAACCTCCGGGGCGCAGTGCATGAGAAGAACCTGGAAGCCATGCATTACTAGTAAGCCATTAACGCGCCTTGCAGCGGTGATCGTTAGCTAATCCGAATGAGGAAACTTACGAGAGATATCGAATCAATTCGGGGTACTCCTCTGCCGGGATTACAAACGTTAGCTCGGCCAGGGACCCACTGTTACCCCCCGGCAGGGAGGGCACCAAACCAGTAACAGTGGGCCCCGGACCGAGCTAACGTTACGGACGTCCCGTACTACAGAATAATTAAGTTGAATGAGATGCTGAAAAAGACCGACATTCCTGGCATCTTCTATCTAGGATGGGCACATAAGATTTACCATAGCGACGCCGATTACGCAGGGGATCAATCATCCCGGAGCACGCCGCGCGTCTGCTAACCTACCTTAACTTAGTACCCCCAAATGGAAGGGCAACACATTCATACAACGATTTCGAGTGTTTCCCAAAGGAGTAACCAAGCAGTCTCAGGCAACGTCTTCCTTATCCCACAGCCCGAATGCCCAGTTGATGATATCAGTGATGTCTATGGCTCCTAATACTACATACTTACCTACCAAGGCCACTGCTATATAGATAGACTCCATCGTGCTCGAGTTCTCAGGTAAGTATGCTCCTTTCTCGCCACCTATCACCCTATAACTTAACAGCACACCAGCTCTCCATCAAATCCACCCTAACTTCCGCCCACGATGCTATCAGAGTATCTACTCAGCTTACTTGCGGTCACGGCTGCAGTTGCTTCGCCCTGCCAACCGATAAATTGTTCTGTTGATACCGCTCTCGCCGGTGCCTACGTCAATGGCAGTGTGTCGATGGTCGACAACCCCCTAACCCATTTCGACGGCCCAAAGACCGGAGGCTTCAATGCCACCGTTGGCGAAGACTGGTCATTCGAGGGGGCAGCCGCCGACGGGCAATCAGCCATGGCTTTTACCCGTGAGTCCATTCCGGAGTCCTTTCATACCGTTCTGAGGCATGTTTCGCGGATAGAGACATGCTACGCGTGAGACATTGCCTAAGAGGGAATTATGCTGACCAAAAGTCGCAGTGACCCGTGGCTTGATGGTCGGCACCGTTGGTGCCCAACGCGCATTGCTCACAGCCGTCTGGCCCAACGGCACCAGGTTTATGGAGTCTATGTGGGCGGACGTCTCGACGGTCAAGGTCTGTAACGACATGACTATAGTAACCTGGTATAACGGCACATCCGGGCTGAACTGGACAATCGAGGCAGCCAAGGACTTTTCGCGTACAATTGTACTCATCAAATCCGCTAATATCCAAGGCACCTTCACCCTCAGCCCGATATCTCCACCTGTGTACCCCAACGGACTCATCTATCCCGACCTGCAAGGCGACAACAAATTTGCTCCATACCTATGGTGGGTAGAGAGTGTCCCCGTTGGTGTTGTCGAGGTCAATCTCACTATCCGCGGTACTCCTTTCGTTCTCCATAATGGTATCGGAGGCCGGGAGCGCAACTGGCACTCGTTCCCGTGGGCACAGATCAGCGCAAGATGGGATATGATTCGGGCACAAGTCGGACCATATACGCTCGTGTCCCTAACATACGAGTCTAAAATCGACGGCCAGACATATTTCAGCGCCGTGATCATGGAGGGGCAGAAAGTGGTCTTTCGGACTCGGACTCTGGCACAGCAAGTTTCCGCAACTGAAAACTACGGCTCTTTCGATCTGCAATATAATGGCACTGTGCGGCTCTCGTCTGATCCGGCCGCCGCTACGCCTTTGCCGGAGTCCAGGCACACGGGATATCTGATGGAGATGGTCGCACCGGGAACGGGAGAGCACTGGAAATTCAAGATCGATTACACAAAGTGTGTTTACTGGTTCCCAGCAGGCAAGGATGGAAGAGTTGCTGGTTTCGCTGGTGCTGTTAAGGGTGGACTAGTCGGTGGCGCGCAGTTTGTCGGACGGGTTAGTGGGAACGCCATGGAGAAGAACCTGTGATTAATACCTATTCCATTCCCAACCTTGTCTTTGTTTATTCCGCCGGAGGTATCCGGGAACCAAGGTGCACCTCATTTTCAAACCTTGGGTATATTAAAGGAACCTCTATTATCTTCTTTTACATAGGTATCCGTTTCAGTTATCTACTCACAATGGCTCCCCAAAGTCCTTTTCCGGGCCATTCACCACTGGCGGCGGCTCAAGCCTACAATTTGGCTTCTTCTCACAAAGTCTTATACTAAGATACCTAGATTTGGTACCTGGTACTCCGCCACGACCTAACATTTCGATTTTGTACTCACTGTTGTATGCGACGAATCTGAGCACACCAAATTTCCTTTTTCGTACCGCGCCCACGTGACGTCGCTCACCCCGGCTCAGTGCCGGCTCGTGGCCGGCTCAGGATTGGCTTAGTCTTGCTCACCTTCTGAACCATTCCTGGAAGGCTGCGCTGCACCATCCATAACCACTTTAACTCTAGCTGAGCGAGCCTAAAATTGGTCCTATATATAAAAATGGCTATGCTGGTCCCTGTTTTTAGAAAGCGAATGGTTCTGCCTTAGCTTTTACCTTGATATCTCGCACCTACCTACAGCTAGCTGTATAATATACTCTTTTGTTATTCTACACCTTGAATTTTTTACTACCCTTGATAAAACGTAAAGATATAGAGTGTTATCGTACGATGCCGAAGCGATCCGCGGCCTCGCCAGCATCATACGACCAGGCGACGGACCTGACCGAGTCAGTATGGCCTTCGAGCGTCGCGATGCATCGCCCCGTCGCCGCCTCCTAGACCTTGACCGTGTTATCGAGCGATGCCGAAGCGATCCGCGCCGCCTCGCCGGTCTCGTGTGACCAGGCGACCGACCCGACCGAATAAGTATGGGCTTCGAGCGTTGCGATGCATGCATTCCACTCACCCTCCATGATCGGTTTTGTGACTGCCCATTTCGGCTCCTGTTCTCGAAAAACGTTCCTTACGATGCCGCGGGCCGGGCTAAATACAAGCGCTGCAGCATATAACTGAAGAGGATTGTTCTCGATTGTCGAGCTATTGAACTGAGCGAACCGGCATGCATCTCGAACGAAGTGGGCAAGATCTGATGTTTGTCCCTGGTAGAGTATTAGTATCAGTTTCGCAAATGAACAAGTTGGAAGCTAACCAGAAGCAGGGCCCTGAGCGTTAGTATTGATGCTGTACCAGCTGACAAGCTCCTCATAAGACTGAGAGCCTCAAGCCAGAAAAGGAACTTGCTCGTCAGAAAGTTGGCAACTGATCCATCAGAGGAAGGGGGATTGTACTCAATCGTGGCGAATAACACATCGAGTAATTGAGCTGGGATTGCTGGAGGCCGACCGCTACCACATCTGTCATCTGATCCATTGCTCATGCCTCGGCGGCGCGCTGGGAAAGAGTTGGTGACGGTCCTGCCAGCGATGAGGCTTCTGGGGAGGATGAGATTGGCAGCGATACAATGCAGGACGTGTAATTTACTTTGAGTCCCCAGGTCGCTGGTAGTGACCCTGCTGGTGATGATGGCCTGATGTCCCACAACGACAGCGAAGAGGAGTTGGATGATGTGGAACGTTTTGGCTGAGGAACGAGGGGCTCAGGAGCAGCGGAAGTGCAGTTGCAAAGTGACTTGATTTGGTAGAAAAGGGGAGTGCGAAGCACTCCCCATTTATATACAAATGGAAACTCCCCGTGTGTGGGGAGAGCACATGATCCAAGGCCCCTGCGCTCCAGGTAAGCCTGGAGCGGTAAGGCGCCTGCGCGCCTGAGCGCCAAGAACTGCCGCTGCAGTTCGACACACCCCCTAGGTGCTCAGAACTGCGTTCTGAGCGCCTGAACGTTTGAAAAGAAGTTTGCTATAGATAGAAAATAATAAGGTCTGGAGGCTAGTCGAGCCTGTAACTTCCTAAATTGTGCCGTTTGAGTTAGTGTGTGGTTACGTTTTCGGCGCGCGTTAAACTTAAAGCGGTAAGCTTATACGGTGGTCTAAGCTTCTTAACTCTATATTAAAAGTTTGTAATCTTTCCCCATTTGTTTACTTTCTTTAGGTGAATATAAAAAAAAATTAAAAACATTAAAATTCTCTCCCCTTACGCCTGGCCATTATAGTTAAAACTAAGACTGTAAGCTTGCGCCTACTTAAGATATAAGCATTACCTGCTCCTTTTACTTGAAAAACTATTATTTTTACTTACTAACTTACTTTTACACCTTTTAAATCTTATTAAAAGTGTAATTAGTCTTATTTATAAGTGTTTCCATTACTCTTTCTTCTATTTTAGTTTTAACTAACTGTAATTAAAAGCTTTATGATAAGTAAAAAGCGCTTGCGGTGTAAGTTTCACTTATTCTTATCGTTTAAGAGTAACGGCTAACTTTAATTTAAGTATTAAAAAGCCTACGCCTTATACTTATACCCTAACCCTGTTACCCGAGCCGTTTAGCTTAATCTTACCTGTTTATTTACCTTTTTATTAGGAGGAGGATAAGGATAAGGAGGAGGAGGAAGAGGAGGAGCCTCCTGTAACTCCTTGTTGCTTTACTTATAGTGTGGTTAGTCTGTAAACCCTTATGTAAGCTGTTTTTTTCTTCTTAATAAATGTTTAACTTATTAACTTTAAGATTAGTAAACCAGCTTAATTACCTACTTATTATGCCCTTAAGTCCCCACACCCCACCCTTATTAATAAGTGTGGTAAGGCTTGCCTTAGGTGCCTTAAGAGCATTATTACTGGTAATAGTGATAATTGTTATTTTAACTATATAGGCGTTTTAACTTACTGTGCTTACTGTATAAACGGACACTCTTATATAAAGGTGTATGTTCTTTATAGACTTATTTACGTACTTTATTAACCTGTTATTTAGTCCTTTTTTAATAAAGCCCTTCACTAGGAAGTTCTTTACTACTATAGCGGCTAGTGTGCCAGCTTTTATAAGTATAGTATGTTTTATAAGCTGTTTTATTCTAACCGTTTATATTAAGAGTTTAAGAAATAGAGAGTAATACTACGTGCGCTCCTTACGGAGCCTTTAGCTCTGTAAAGCAGAGAGGAGTTAGTTAAGGGTGCTGTTATTAGTAGTGTAGGGAGCTCTGGCTCTTTTAAGGAGCGGGCTATAGCCTTGATTAGTAAGCTTATTAATCTGGTAAGTTACACTTAAGTGCACTGTCTGGCTATTTATCGTTTTTATTTATTATTTATTATACCTTTAAGTATAAATACATTATTATACGTAGAGATTATAGGAGTAATGCTCCCTTAATCTTTCAGCTCCTTTATAACAGTTCCTTTACTCTTATAACTAATGTAACTAGTATCCTTTAACTTTATAAGCGTTATAAAGTGCTTAAAGTGCTATTAAGAGAGTAATTTAATAAGTTTATTAGCTGGTATCTGTTATATAAGCAGATACGTAACTTTAAATAAGCCTTTTACGTGCTTTTAGTAAGCTTATATATTATAGATATTAACATATTAAAGCCTAGTATTTACTCTTTTATTCTCTCTAACCACTAGCTGTATTATTTGCTAGTTATTGTAAAAGATCCTTTATATTAAGCTGAGTTTATAAGTGATATCTGTTATAAGCCTCTTAAATGTTATTATTTCCTTAACTGTATATGTAAGTGTAAGTAGCTTAACTTTAGTTAAAGACGTTATAATTATATATTAGCGAGCAGCTCTCTAGTTAATTACGTTATTGAAGAGTATTATAATGTACTTTTATAATAAGTGGTATATCTTTATGTTATCTGTAAAAGAAGTGTCGTTAACGATTATAAGAACCTTTTACCCTGCTCCTTTATACTTAATCCCTATGTACTGTAAGCCGTATAAGTATTTAATCGTTTACTTTATTACAGTTAAGTGCTTTAAGCTTAGGTTAATAAGAAACTGTAAAAGGATAAAGGTTAAAAAGGTTACGTTTAGTTAAATTATAATTACTGTGTATAAGATAGATTTTATAAGCTTTTAATACTTTTTAACTTCCGCCTTTAATACGCTCCCTGTATTCTTAAGGAGTTCCACATTAGGGAGGGGGATATTTAAAAACACACCTTTTAAAAGGTTATACCGTTTAGTAATCTTCTTAATATACTAGTTATAGATTAACTAAAGCTTTCATTCGCCCTAGTCCTTAATTACTTAAATATTAATAAAGCTGGAAATCTCTCCTTTTTTATAGGCTTTATACTGTGTGTAAAGCTCCTGTATAATTACTTTTATAGCTTTACAGTACTCCTTTATAAATACTATAAGGTAATTGTCTATATAAAAGAGTATAAACACAGTTTTACTCTTATTAAACGTAAGGTATAGCTCTTTATTTAACAGGGTAAGGCTGAGCTCTTTTAATGTTAATATAAACTCCTTATATTATAATAATAATAAGTCTTATAAGCTGTATAACGCTTATTTAAGCTTATAATAAAAGCCTTTTTCCTTAAAGCTATCTGGAAGTTTATATATTATTAGGGAGTTATCGTCTTATATAGCATATAAGAAGGCCTAGATTACATTAAACTACCAGATTTCCAGGTCTTATTAAATAGTAAATGCCATTATTATCTTAAATAAGTAAGTTATTAAAGTTACTATGTAAGTGTTTTAAAGCGTGTTAACCTCTTAAAGGTTACCTTTTACACAGATTTTAACTTTACACTTTTTAAATATGTTATCTTTATAAAACTTATAAGTGAACACCTATTTAAGTGGGAGTAACTGTAAAAGCGTTATAGTGCGTTTTATCTTACACCATGTTCCTTTACGGAGGAGGTACCGTATCTTAACTTAGTACACTTTTTTAAACTCAGGGTTAAATATATAGTTTTTAAGATCCCTTTAATACTTTAAAAGTTACAGTTTAAAGAGGTTATCTTTATAAAGGTAAAGTAAACTTAAAGTTATATTAAGCCTTACTTTTACTTAAAGTATTACTACTTAGAATATAGTGTATAACGTCCTGTAAGCTCTGCTCCCTTTTTTAACCACCGTTTACTAATTAGGTAAAAACGTTACGAAAAAGCCTGTAAAGCTCTCGTTAAAAACTAGGTAGTTAATCCTTACTTTATTATAAATCTAAATAGTAAATGTATAAATTACTAACCTAGGCGATTTAAGGGGAGTTAGTTACCTTTAAAGTCTCTTACTTTATTTTAAAATAAAAGGGTAATTAATTTGTAAGTATATATTTTGTATTTCCAGCTTTACTATTATAATAATATCTTTAATTAAATCTTCTAATAAGGCATCTTTATACTCCTTTAAAGCTTTGTGCTTAAAGGTTATAAACGTCTTATCGTAACTGTCCTTTTATAAGTAGCTGCTTTCCTTAAGATTTATACGTAGCTTTATATTATTAGTAAAAGCTTTATCTAACTGTTTTAAAGTTTCTTATCGTTTAAACCCTTACTTAAAAAGCTTTTTAATCTCTTTAAGCCTATTACGATTTATAAAAGGTAATTTAACACGTTTATTAACTAGGTAAGGGTATAAGCCTTAAGTTTAAAGCTGAGTTTTAACCTTTAACGTTAACTTTAGGGTTAAAAGTCCTGGTTTAATATTTATAAAGCTTTCCTTAAGCTTTATAAGCTTATCCTTAATTTAAAGGATTACTACTTTGTCTTTAGGTATGCTTACCCTTAAGTTCTAACCTTTAAGAGCATTTTTATTATTAGATTTAGAGGTTAAAGCTTCGTTATTAATAGGTGTGGGTGTGGCGTTTAAGTTTAGAATATTAGTAAGAAACTTAAGTATAAATAAAGTGTCCTGTATTTACGGTTTGATTTTAATAAAGTTAAGCAGCCGTTAAGTAACTTATATTAATAATACCTTTACTTCCTTACTCTCCTTTTTATAAAAGAGCTTCTTATTAAACACCACGTTATGTATTATAAATACCATTTTTAATTACAGGTATTAAATACGGTAGATGTTAGAGGTTATATATTTAATTAAGTATTTAATATACCTTTAAGGTTTAATCTTAAAATTAAGCTTATCTTACTCCACCTTTTACCTTTTATTAAGAACGTAAGCTTAACACCTGTAAGTGTAAATCCTGCTTTAATCTGGGTGGTGATCGTTAGTTAGGTTTTTATTAAGCTTACTTAACGGTGTGTATTACTGGAAGTATTATTTAAACTATTTATAAAGCTTTTTATTAAGTGACGTTTAATCGTTTTATTAACTAGGGCTTATCTTATATAAGTAAGTAGCTACTTACATGTATTTAAGCCAGATTAATTTAGGAAGGTTTACTCCCTCCCTTATTTTAATAGATTTTATAATCAGCTCCTAACCTACACACTTACTCCCACTGTTTAGTTTATATGTATATAATAAAGTAGTTTTAATTTTAATTCCTTTTTTAATTACTTAAAGCTGATATAGTATATATCCCCTAATTATAATCGTTAAAGTCTCTTAATTTTAGCGTATAATACATATAGTGAGCCTAAACTGCCGTTTCACCTAGTTTATAAAGCTTTTAATAGTTTTAAACACTTCTAGCCCTTTTTTATCCTTTAATAGATAATAGAAAAACTTCCCACTATACTTATCTTTAACTATAAGTAAGTAAATTAATCTATCTTATACTCTTTTAAAGTAGAAAAGATCTTAACTGATTTGTAAGAACAGGTGATAAGAGAAACCTTTAAAACGGTGTCTTAAAACAATTTGTTATAAGTGTGTAAGTGTGTAGTGTTTATAATTAATAATCTTCATACTTATAATTATAACGTTACGTGTTTATTTAATAAGTTTCTTAAAAGCTTCTGGCCTTAAGTGCCCTGCCTGGGTGTGCTAGAGGTGCTTTATATCCTTTTAAGGGCATAGCTATTATTATAAGTGCCTTACTCTTTATTTTATTATAATTATTAACATAGTACCCACAGCACTTATAGTAAAAGGTATTAAAAAGCTTAGATAAGTGAAAATAAGAGTATATTATAAGAAAATTAAATTATACCATCATTTTAACTTCTTTAATATTACGTTCTTTTCTATATTATTATAGTAAAGTGTATAGTTAAACTTATAATATTAAGCTTTAACTTTAATAATTAAAGCTTTTAAAACGATATTAATGTGGAAACCCTTTATAACAGTTACGTTATTAAGTATTAAATCTTCGTTATCAGTTCCCTTAAAGCTTATAAGCACTTTTAAGATTACTTACTTACTATATTTAAAGATTAGGAATAAGCTAATCTTTACTTAAATATAATCTTTAGCTTTAACATATTAGAAGCTCCCTTTAATTAGGAGTAATTTATAATTAATAAGGTGTATTACTTTATAATTATTAACTAGGGTGTTATTAGAGAGTAGGTGTTTAGTGAAACTTATAATGGAGAACTACCTTACCATTTTAATAATTACTTTTATTATATAAGTGTTAATTATTACAGTATTAATAAATCTTAAGAACTTTAAAACGCCTAAACAGTCTTAACCTTAAGTGGTTAAAGCGGCTCTTTATTTCTCTTAATAAGATTAGTAAACTTTTAACCACTTAAAGCTTATAAATTACGCTTTAATCTTCTCCCTTATCTTAGATCCTGGTATTTTAATATACTTAATGTAAGTAAAAGCGTTTAAAAGTAATCTAATAATTACTAAGTGTAAGATTTAACAGTTTATAAGCTCTTATAAGTGTTTTCTTTTATAAGGACAGTCCTTTTTAAAGCCTTAACCAGTCCTATTAAGTACTTTAAAGCAGTTACTGGTAAAGAAGACTTTACCTTACTTATTATTATTAATAGTATATTTTATTTTATAAATCTGTGTAAAGAGGATATGAGTGTAATTTGTGATTTTAAGCGTTAGGTGTTTTATAGTTTCCTACTCTACCAGTTTAGAGAGCTTTTAATTTACCTATTAGGGTGCTATACATATTGTAATAGTTCTTAACCAGTCTTTAGTAATTAAGGGCCCTTAAATCTTTATGATTTTAAGCGCTTTTACCTTATAATAAGCCGTTTCCTAATCTTTAATCCACTACTCCTTTAATACGTTAGTGTTTTTAACTTATTCTATCACTATGTGATATTCCTAACGGATTTAAGAGGTAAAGCTTATCTTATTAAGTTTAAATCGTTATTAAAGGAAGTGTATAAACGCCTAAACTGTATATTTACCGTTTTAGATTATTTTCTATATAGCCAGTTCCTTAAAGCTCTTATTAACTGTATAATCAACCTAGTTCTAAATATGTTAATATAAGCTGGTAATTTTAATAATGGCTGTGATAAGAGTAGTAACTTCGTTTACTAGGCATTTATATTCCTCTTTAATATCTTATTATGTGATTATAATAAGCTTTAGCTTATCCCTAACCGTCTTTAAAAATAGGGCTGTTAACTTTTAGTATTTATAAGTAAAGATGTATAATTTAATCGCCTTCTTTTAACGTTTATTAATAAACTTATAGATTATTAAAACGATTAGTTTAATATACAGATTAGCCACGTCGGGAGTAGCAGGATTAATAAAGTGCCAGATCCCTTAATTTATTGTGTAGTATTTAAGAGTTTTAAACTAAGAGGGCCACTCTTACACACTTTTAAGCTTCTGACTGTCAGTTAGAATACTTTAATAAAAGGCGCTTTCTTCCACTATAATAAGCGATTCGGAGGATTAGTAAAAGGGTTTTACAGAAGGCGCTGCTTGTAAGTATCTTAATTAATTAGTTCCACACTTTGCTTAGTTAGATAAAGCCGGGCTTATAACTGTAGAACGTTTTAGATGAGGAACGAGGGGCTTAGGAGCAGCGGAAGTGCAGTTACAAAGTGACTTGATTTGGTAGAAAAGGGGAGTGCGAAGCACTCCCCATTTATATACAAATGGAAACTCCCTGTGTGTGGGGAGAGCACATGATCCAAGGCCCCTGCGCTCCAGGCAAGCCTGGAGCGGTAAGGCGCCTGCGCGCCTGAGCGCCAAGAACTGCCGCTGCAGTTCGACAGATGATGACACGAGCGACGAGAGTGAGGCCGAGGACAAAAGTAAGTTATATTCCTCCACTAATTTTTGCTGCCTGAGTGGGGCTAAGTGTATTTTGTTAACCATCGGGATGTAGTTATTGTCAACGTTGATGCGCTGCGTTATGGTGATGTTGAAGATGCTGCATCTCGCACTGTACGCTCCAACATGCTGCTTGATAAAGTGCTTAGTACTGGTGGCTACAAGGAGGGAATATTTGCGGACCCTGCGCTGCTGTTCGAGGACTTCAGCGATGAAGAATGGGTCCCCAGCGATTTCGAAGGGACTCGCAATCCACGCAGAATTGACTGGCATGAGTCGCAGAGACTCGGCCGCTTTTCGTGAAGTTCTTTTCCTGGTTCGCGGCAACGATGGCATCGTCCCCCGCATGATCCTCGACCTCCCAAAAGAGCTGTCGACCTGAAGACCCGGATGTGGAATCGTATGCCTATGACCGACATGTGTGAAGTCGATATCCTGCTCAACGTCGTGAAGCTCCCGACTCCCGGCTGGCATCAAACCCGAGGAGCGTCACAAGATCGAGGCGGTTCGCAACCTAGCGGATGCGAATGCAGCTGCCACCGCCATGGCTCGAGCAGCGACACGGGCTGCGAAACAATATGCACGAATAGCAGCGAGGCGAAGTCTGCTCAGGAGTTGTCGCAGCGAGCCAAGACCAAGTTTGCGGAGCTGGAGTCCAACATGAAAGACGCAGGTGCTATCGTCGGCGCCCCGGACGGGACTCGAGTCAACCTCCCAAGAGTTACGATGAAGCTCTCGTTTATCGACCCGATTTCGTTGTTCAAGAACCTAGCAGCATCGGATATCATCAGCAAAGCCTTCTCCGGCCTGGGCCTGATCGTCGACGAACCGGCCGAGCTCTAAGAGTCGCATGCCTGGCTGTCGTCCGTCCGCACAACAGGTGGGAGATATAATCACATCATTGACGAGGAGGGGAACATAGGGCCCGCGGTTTTCCCTTCGGATTGGGTGTATTTCCGATGTGTTGAGGCAATCTGCACGAGACTCTGTCACGAGATCGCCAACGACAATCCCTTGGTGGTGAGCCTCTGTATTGGGCGTGTCTATGGGGTTGGCCTTGACTGGCGTAAGAGAAGATGTACCCAGCACGACGACCAGGTAATCCTCCAGATCCAAGAGGCACACCGTAACGGCAGTGGTGCGATGTCTGGGCTCTAAATTTTGCCCCCTCAGACCGATAGGGAGCTGATCTTGGCTGGGAAGCCGACCTGTGTGCCTGAAGAGAGACCGGCCCCGCTTGAAGAAAAAGAACCAGTCGATTCCGATGCATTGTCGCTTCAAAAAGGAAGCCTGCGATAAAAGTCAGAGCCTGGTCTATAAGTGCACAGGTCGCGATCCTTTTTCCTTACCCAACAATCCACACTTTGTCAAATCTCGACGCTGTTTTTTTGTCCCATTGACCCCCAGGCCCCGATGCAAAGCCCCTCGCCAGGAGGCCCTGGGCCTTGTGTCTCCACCGAAATCCGGGGAACGGGCTCCGCAGTGCCTAGTGTATACGAGCCAGCGAGGCCTGCCATTATCGTGTCGCAAGCCCGGGTTGTGGAGTTGCCGCGATCGTCAGATCCCGAATAGGCCCGTCTCGCCACGACGGCGCGAAAAAGTCGAAGGTTTAGTGCATCAGGCCATCGCGCCATCTCTTGGCTGCCAGGCTTATGTCGAACAATGTCCGCCGGACACGACGCTTCAGTCGTGGTGTTGTCGACCCATCCTCTTCAATGTGTCTCTGCACTTGGCGCACGTCGTGATGCCGCAGCAAGGACACATGTAAGCCGGGACGCGTCGCTCAAGTGTCTTGTCGCAACGCAACGACCGCAACTAGCTTCGCTCTTCTGATGAACGCGCTTCCAGAAACGTCGGTGTTGACAAGGATCAGCCGCTGTCTCGGCGTCGCCGTGGTGCTGGCGCTGGCGCCGGCGCCGGCGAAGGTGTCGTTTCGCGCGATCAGCTGACTTCTTTCTTCGGCGATAGGCACTGTGGGCGTCGTCGTCATCGGGGCCAGCGTATTTGTACAGCTGCCAGTTTCTTCTCTTGCTGGGGACTTCAACCAGTTGTCTCTGGCGCGCGCCAATCCATGCCTTCTCTGGCTTCTTGAAGGCTTCCATCGCGACGGCGAGCTCCTCCTTGGCTTGAATGTGCTGATAGTCGTTCTTAGCACTTAACTGCGTCGAACTTGAAGATGCCAAACGCTGCTTGGCAGCAGATTTCTCCTGCTCTCGCCTCGTCATCTCCCCCCAAAGACGAACCCTCTCTCCCGTCTCGCGATCCCTCTCATCTTCCACTGCATACACCCTTGCAAACATCTCATTGACAAACTTAGAATGCGCTTCCCCCCTGCCCATCGCCGCCTTCTTCATCTCAAACTCAAACTCATCAAACAGCGCATCAAAGTACTGCTCTTCCAGCTCTGGATTGTAGCCTTCACCGACTCCATTACGCGCCTGATGTCGGTACACCCGACCCCACTCCTTCTCCATCTTCCTGAAGTTGTGCTTGAGCTTTGCTTCGTAGTGTGCCTTGTGCTTGTCCGCCAAGGGCTTTGGGCCGGACGCGGGGAAGCGCCGCGCTGAGATGTTCGCGCCCAGCTGGTTGGGTTTTTCGTCGGCGCGTCGTCAAAGTAGTTCCAGTCTGTTGCGGCGTCCCTGGTGGGCGCGGTATGCCTCCCATGCTGCCTGGATCTGTAGAGAATGCCGTGTCAGCGGTGTTTCACCTACCCGAGGGAAGAGAAAGATGGGGAAACAGTACCCCAATGAAATTGGCGTGAGATTTGGGTGTGTTTCCGCACTTGTCGGGATGGAGCTGGAGGATGAGGCGATGGTATGCCGCCTTGATCATCGCGTGTTCGGCATGGAGGGGTAGGTCAAACAGGGCGCATAACTCGAGATGAGGGAAGAGACGAGATGCCATTTTGGCGGGGATTGAGATTGTTTTGGTACAGTAGAGAGAAGAGATACAGTAGAGAGAAGAGACAGAAGGAAATCTAGAAGATGTTCAGGTGGCGGGGTAAAAATCGTGAGGCCTGGAGGTTGTAGTGCTGAAGTTGATTGCAGATGTTGCTTGCTGAAGTTGGTTGAAAGGAGGAAGCGCAACACGAAAGAAAGTGGAGCTCAGATTTCATGAAGGGTGTTCCGAGAACCTCAACCAACTCGTAAAGGATGCTGCGAAAGAGACAAAAAAGGTTCCACAACCTCCATGACATTTGATCCGACGAGATTGCAGATTTCCTTGCGAAGAATTGAAGTCAAAATCACAGCGTTGCTTTCACTGATATCTTGACTATCTTCGCTAGGGCTGGGATTGAGCTTGAATCTCTCGCAGCTGCTCTTTTTCCGGCGCAAGTGGAAGCTATTGGTCGGCTCGTGGGCACGTTTCGCTGTCAAGCTGAAGACCTGCAGAAAAGACCCAGCCAAGTCCCCCCAATCATGCGTGGTCGCTGCATCTACCTACACCACTCGGTGTTGAGAAACCGATTGGCTACTACTACTGCCACATCAGGTAGAGTGTGGACGCCACGGCGGCAATCGACGATCACCCGCCTTCATGTTCGCATTTGGTCCGCACGGCCCAAGACCCCCCGCTTTCTCTGTGTCTGATTCCCTCCCTCCATTTATCCTCGATCAACGAACAATCTGCTGATTGATGTCTTATCTCTCACCGCCTGCAGGATGCCATCGGACTGCTTTCTCGACTGCTTCTCCCCACCTGAGGAGCTGGAGCCGAATCCCGATATCGGTGGCACAGGGGTATATGAGCGTTCGGGGTCAACATTTAGGCATCTGCTGACTTCTCCAGGTACTGATTGGATTCATTGGGACCGCTTGGTTCGCCGTTCTTCTCCTCGTTCTGTATTACTTTCTCGCCTTCGATCCCACACGCAGCCCGTACTGGAGCCCGAAGGCCTCAAAACGAATCAAGACTGGGCTGGGAGAATACAACTTCAAGCCAAACTATGTCGATGAGCTCATGATCAAATGGTCAACGTCCCTCGGCCGCCTGCTCTTCAGCCGCTTGCTTAGCAAATCATTGTACCAGCGCATTACCCAGCGCGCAAAATGGGAAGAGGCGTTTAGGACGGTATGATTCAACTGGAACAAGTTGAGACAGCACTGATAGTGAGGCAGGCAATCTTGAGTATGTGCGACATCCAAATCCTCACCGGCATAGGAATCCTCTTGAGCGGCTACATCGGACTCTCTTGCTATATATCAGCCTATCACTGGCAGCTTGCAGTTTACTTGGCTTGGTTCTCAAACATAACCCACGTGGCTTGTCTAACCGTTTTGAGAGGCTACTTGCATCTTCACGCTTGGGAAAGAAACATCAGAATGGTCTGCATGGCCACTTTGTGTGTGGCACTGATTATCTCCATGGCGCCGACGGCCTACTTTGCTTGGGCCGACTCCAATTTCTCCGCCACAATGCCCAGTACGAACGCACGTTGTTTCTTCCACCCGGCTACTCAGAAAGCCATGTCAGAAGAAATTCCCTACGAAAGTGAAACGGCACTCGAGATGACGGTTGTGTCGATTCTTTTGCTCTTCTTCAACTTCGCCTCACGCTCTATCAAGCTTGTGAAGCCATGGGCCGACGGGCTCCGCAACAAAGTACGACAAAACACCAGACGGTGGTACATGAGATGGCTTGCAAGACGTTCGAATGGATCTGACGACGAAAGCATACACGGAGAACGCATCGCGATCTACTTAACTGCCAAGCTTTACACTGACCTCTTGACATCGGAATTCTCTGATGTAGGTTCCCATTGAACGAGGACTATTGCGCGCATATCACTGATCACATCCATGCGATAGGTCTACTGGACTGTCGTGTCCACTATTTGGGGCACGATAAAACTTCACCAAACAAGATCATCCGTCACGGTTGACGATTATGATTGGGGCTTTGGCCAGATTTTACCCGTCGTTCTTCTTATCGGTCCTATCGTTATGGCTGCCCAAGCTATCTTGCACTCCATAATACAAAAGATGCCAATCGAAAGCAGTGAGGATGTTATGAAAGCGACTCACTCCCCGGACGCTCAGCAAGAACCCGCGGGTGATGATGGTAGCTATATCCTCCACCAAGGGCGAACTCTGATTCACTGATATATTGGTAGCTCTAGGGGCACCCAGACCCGCTGGTTTGACCGGCAACCCCGTCTTGGGCGGCACCATCTCTTCTGAGCATGTGCCTACCTCTCACGGACATACAGACATCCCACCCACAGATAACACAGACGACGCACCAAACCAGGCAGAGGAGCGGAAACTCTCTACCCAACGACAGCAAGACATATATGCCCATCTGCAGCTACTGTACCGAGACGAGAGGTTTATCACCTTCCCACTGGCCCTCGCGTGTCTCCAGATTGCGGCAATTACCATTGAGTCTTTGATTCTCTTCTGGCGTCGGAAAACCAATTCTATTTACCAGGTTGCCTACGTTGTAGCATTTGGCTTCATACAGGTTATAAACTGTTATTGCCTCGTCGCTCTCAGCCTTTTCACCTTTCATGTCAACCCTGCTTTCAATGCGCGTTGGCCTTGGTTTCGCGTTTACTTGCGAGCACGCCCGGTGCTGTCCCAGGCGGTGGTCAGTTGTTTCCTCCTTGGGGCTGCGATATGGGCCTTATATGTCGGGAGTGAGCTGAAATATGAGATCGTCGTAATCCTGACATCTCAATATGCTAGTCCTATGCTCTCCATGTTTCTTGCATTTGTATGTGGAGGGAAATGGACCTTTGGAAGTTTACCTGGTGCTGGAGGGGTGTGAATCGCTCGTTATGCTGGGCATGTCACTTTTAGTTAGGTACATGTACACTTTCTTGGCGCGCCGTGACGGCCCCCAACTCTGGACGGCTGACGTTCTGGCACTGTTTGGCCAGGACCCCGTTTCCTTCAGACAGGTTCAAGCTGTGTTGGAGCCCAGTTGTTCCTTTGGGACATGTTTTCCAACCGATCGTGCTCCGGCCAGATTGGGAGCATGTTTTCTTAGACTGTGATGGGGGCATCAACCAACTGCGCGCTGCTGATGACCACCCAGCCGCTTCCGCATCACTCGTTCGAAGAAGGGCGACTGAGAGCTGAATGCATTTTCCATTCCTCGGACTTTCGACCAGTCGAGATGGCTGCTCCACGGGAACATAACACCGAACACGGAAGGAAACTGGAACGCCGAAGGTGAATTTGAGACTCAACTCGCAAAAGTTGTCACGAACAGCTGTCACGAAACTGCCCACGCCCTGTCTTTTACAGCAGCCCAAAAAAATGCACGTCTTCATCGACGATAACGTGTGGGATCCACGATGGGAGTACAGGATGGCAACCGTCGAGCCAGTCATCAACCGCAGCTGGCACCAGACCGGGAAGAAACAAAAAGAAATCATTCCACAGCCCAGAATTGATCTGATGACTCGTAGGAATCGAAACGACGGATAGGTCAGGCCCGCGGGGGGCCCGCTCAGAGACACTTCACAACTGAGCTACCCGGTGTAGCCAGCTGCTTGTAATCACCAACTGGTCTGTAATTTCGTCCTATATATTGGGTGATTGTGGGGACTGGGGGCCGGGCGATTGAAGGGTTTAAGCTGTGCCTGAGGGCAGTTGTTGCTCTCGGGGCATATTTGCATGCGATTGTGTTCCAGCTCGATTGTGAGCATAGCATTCATGTCCAACAAAGAATCATCGGCAAGCTCAACAAACCCATTCACTGGCATCTGCTATCTCAGCTGTGGCTTGCCCGCCAATCTAACACTGCCCAATCTACGCCTTTACATCGCCCTTGCTACCCCCATCCGCTGACGCAGCACCCTCAGTCACCAACACCTCCGCCTTCATCCACACCCGCGACGTTTGGTAGTCATCCCCATCACTGCTCCCAAATCCCAGCACCGCAGGATGCACCACGACACCAACCGCACACCCATCACACCTATCATCCTCCTCGTCGTACAGCTTATGCAACGCATGCACCCGCAGCAGGTTCGAGTCAGCGGAGAAGGTAGGCCCCTTCAAATCGGCAAGCCCACGGGTAGCCATCGATGTCTTGCGGGCCCAGAGTCTACTGGATAGCTCGCCCGCGAATTGAACGACGGACTCGAGGTCCTTGAAGAGTTGTTCAGCTGCTTCACGGGTGGCGCAGGGCTTGAACAGGTACTTGATGGGGCTTGTGATGAAGTCCTGGGCGTACTGGTAGCAGATGGCGTTGCGGTGGGCGGCGTAGGCATTGGTGGTGTTGATGGCTTCTTCGTTGGCTTCGTTGGGGGTGAGGGGAGTGGTGAGGAGGCGGAGCATCTTGGAGCGCCAGGCGTGGGTTTCTTTCTCGTTTACTGGGGGCGGTTGCCTTAGCCTGGGACTCGGGAGTGGGGGCCTTGGGGAGAGACTCGAAGACGAGTAGATCCATCTCAATATATTCTTGCGTGATGGCCGTGATGGAATCCGGGAGAGGGTTTGGGAGCTGTTCGTCGAGAATTCCCCGGTTAAGATGCGTCGCCCATGAAATAATCTCCCGTCCGGCCAGTGAGAGCTTAAGCTTGTGGCCAGCCGAAATAAGGGGAATAAGGTCGCCGGAGGCCAGGACCAAAAGTGAAAACTTCCAGATAACGTCGTCAACAGTCACAGATACAGGGTCGGGCTGAACATCGTCATGTTTGAAGTACAGCGGGACACCCGCAGTATTTAAGGCGATCGATATAAGGTCCCCTTTTTTCAGACACCCGAACGACACGACACTGAGGAGGTGTTTTATTACTGAGGTTTTAGAAGCCGAATCCGGCATGAATTTCTGGATCCTCCAAGAAAGTTGGCGCAGGGTCCTTAGTTCTGGATTCTCAAACCTTTCCGCAAACTGGCAGATGCCGAACGTCTCAAAAGGTGCAGGTTCAGAGAGGTAAAATGATAAATAGTGGATAAAGTGGAACTTAAAGGACAGGACACACCTATCCAACCTAAAACATATAAACAGGGGGTTATTAATCTTTCAATGCTAAGTTATGCGAGACTTATAGGCACACCAGGCTTGGCTGTGTCAGCGTGTAGTTAGGATCTTTATGATGAATGATTTAGACGCCGCCCGGATGAAGCTTGTGTTGTTATCGCGAAGCTCTTGTTCCCGGCGTGGAAAGTAACGATCCAGTCCACTGTGGTTGGCCTCGCGGCAGAAGTCGTCGTAAAAGCCCGCGTAGGTTAACCCGGCTCCCTCTTTATCTTTGCTAAGCTGCACGTCCTCCAGTAAAATTACCACCCGCCGTGCGGAGTGCCAGGATGGCGTCCATTATGGGTTGCGAAATCTCCCAGCCGTGGCTGACTGGTGTGGCCGCAGGAGCAAGGGGCCACTTGGGATAGTGCCAGCAGTAGCTGACGGTGATGTCTAACGGGACGTTATCGGCAACTAACTGGGCACCGGAGCAAATCATCCGAAAACGAAGGTCGGCCAGGGCATCTGGTTTAGGGCAGAATTACTGAGCAACCTCTGGGTTAAGATTCTTCAGCCAAGCAAGGATGGCTGCTGCCCGAGACCGACCCGCGTCTCCATATCTAAGTCGTATTGATTCCGCCAACAAATTGTGTTTATTGGCGTCCAAGAGCGGTAATAAGTGCTGAAAAAGGCCGGACAGCACTGTGGTAGTTTTTCACTGGGCGTAAGAGTCTTGTACTGCTGCCATGGCTGATGTTCTGGCTGGGAACCAATCTGCGTCCCTGTGAACGTCGCGATCTGCACAGATTGATGAGGAATTTGGGCTTCGCAACACGAAACCAAGCAGGCAGTACAGGGAAAACTGTCGTTTATGGTGTTAGGGTGGGGAGAAGAGAAATCTCTCTACCAAAGCTGTGGAACATGAAAAGTGGCGGTCTAGCCGGCACAGTTTGCGTGGATGCCTGAGGTAGTCATGTCCTGGGAACACCCACCCACGGTTTCACCTGTCCTTATTTTATAAGGAAAAAGAAAATAAAAGAAAGCAGTGACGAAGTAATTACGATTTTTACCAGTCTCAGGAGCTTACAGTCATAATACTAATACCTCATAGCAAAGCGTAGGAGCGTGTTGGTAATGGCCGGGTCTAACCTGAGGCATCCTTGCAGCACCCGCCTGCTATCGTCCGAAACGCTCCAACACCTTGCTCACCCTGAGATTTTCCTGTCCCAACCCCCGCCCCGTCAGCAGTAGTGGTGTTGGGTCTTGAATCCCGCATTTGGATGCACCCGTCCGTGGTCATGTTCATGTTGGGGCTGTGCCATTGATGTGTTTGTGTTTGCATTTGGATTTGCATCTTTTCTTGGACTGGGTATGGCTGGGTGATCACAGTCCCTGGGACAGGACCTGCCCTTTGGGGGTGTTGCTGTTGTTGTTGGGCATGTGGGTATTGTGGATATCCACTTGGGGGTTGATAGAGCGGAGGGGATTTTTGTAATTGAGGAAAAGTCGAAGCTGAAGAGGGAGTCGGGACCGGAGCGGGAGACGGGGACGATGGATGTTGTGCGGTCCATGTGCCAGAGCCAGGAGGATAGTATGCTTGAGGGCTCGGTTGAGCTGGTACCGGGGGCTGCGGAGGAGGAGGAGGAGGAGGAGGAGGAACAAACTGCTGCGGGTGAGAATATGGCTGCGGCTGCTGTTGGGGCGTGTTCAGGCGAAACTGAGCTGGTAAAGCGGCGGGACTCTGACCAGGAGGTCCTTGATGTAAGACGCAGATCGCGCTCGAAGCCGCTTTCCGCATCGGCGACGCGCACCCGGACTGCTCGGTCTTCTGGGTTCCCGCTGTGGATGCCACCAGTTTCGGGAATGCATACCGCGATATTGGCCAGCAGCTCAACATACCCGGAATCGACGAAGAGAAGGCATATGTCAAGTTAATCAAGGCCACCTTGCTGGCTTTTGATCATCGACAACACTGACGACACAAAACTGCTCTTCGGCGACACTGGCCTTGCTGACTATCTTCTATTCAGCCGGAACGGATCTAATCTGTTTATAACGCGAAATCACGAACTCAGAGTAAGACTCGTCGAGCCAGAAATCCACATTATCCCGGTTGAAGAGATAAGCAGAGACGAGGCGCTTAAGCTGTTGCAGAAAAACTTAAAGGGTAGTTAGATAAGCGATATAAGATGTAACGAAGCATTGCTAGAGTTTCTTACGAACCTACCTCTGGTGTTATAATAAGCATCTGCTTATATGGTTAAGAAGTAGATCTCGACTGTGTAATACTTTAAGCTGTATAAGTTTAGTGATAAGGATATGATTGAGCTGTTAAGTAGGGACTTTAAGGACCGACACTGTTATAAGAGTATTTAAAATCCTGTCGCTGTAATTTGGTTGATTTCGTTCCGGTATATCTCTGACCACGACAAGCTGGTAGCTGACTACCTTAAATTTATATGCTTAACTGGGATGGATATTCTGTAATCTCTGTTACTGTTAGTGGGGAGGTTAAAGACTGTTGAGGTAATCGGGACTTTGAAGGCGTATGTGTTTATCTCCTAACGGAATGAGTCTGATACCTACGATGTCCATCGGCTGGTTCAAATATTAATTCTAAGCTGTTTAGCTCGAAAGGGGGGGTGAAGGGAATGGACTGTTAAAGTGTTAAAACGTCTTGATGATGTATTACCTCGCGTCGGATCCGTTATCCGATGGACATTACTGCAGGACGGGCAGCGTAATACTGGATCGACACGGATCACGAGGTCGTTGACGAGGCTGTCGATGTCGACGTCGCGACTGACCCCGATGCCTAGTTCGGGCTAGCTCCCCGATCCTCATGAAGTGCAACACAGCTACCGAAACACAGGTACGACTTCTGCTCATGAAGCCTCCGCACTTCCAGCCCTCTCTACCTCTTGTGGTATGACGCTCCGAAATCGAGGCGAGCTTCAACCATCATGACAGTCACCTCGTCTCGAATGGGCAGCGTTCCATGGCTCTTTTCCAGAGGGCGGGGTTGGCTGGGGCAGGATGCTACTCGACAATGCCGTCTGACAGCGGCCTGGGGTTAGGGTTATCATGCGTTTTATCCCCTCTGTCGACGCTAAAATTGCAGTGTCAACGGAACATCCGACACCTTGTCAAATTACGTAATCGCGCCTTGGCGCCACGGAACCGCAGCGCGGCCGAGCACCAGAGCTTCGCTTGGCTGAGAAGACGGCTCCCTGAAAAAAACAAGACTTGATGGCGGTAATTACTGTGTTCTTGGTTGACTGCGTTGAATTCAACACACCTAGCGCCTTTGATAGCTCGGCTATCTTGGCATCCTTGACGTTTCGGGAGCAAGCGGACAACGACATAAACCTCCAAACCACTCACCACTTTGGATTCCTGCAGAAAATAGTACTCGATCTAATCTTTCTCCTGATGCCTAGAATGTGCCGATACTACCTATTCTTTTGTTTTTCGCACGCTGCCTTTTCACGGAGGACCTGCCCATCTTGACAGAAGCTCCCGGAGCGCCCTCCTTTTGTCTCTGATACCGCATCGCCATCACCCCCTCGGTTGTCATCTTCATTCCCGACGCGCCCGCAAAGCCCAGGGTCACACTCGACTTCAGCATCTCATTCAGTGCCAATGCAAAGCCTCCATGATAGGTCGGATGCACGCCAGCCCCCATACCCAGGGGTGCTGTAATACCCTACCACCACATCATCTTCATATCCATACCCTCTATCGAACTGGACGCTCCCATTCGTGATCACCACCTGATAGCCGAGCGTAGCCGGTACCATCGCGCATGTTATCAAAGATAACGTCCCATTGCACCCTGCCTGCCCTTTGACGGTTACGCTCAGATTCATCACCGGCTCACCCTCCTCAAACCACCCGGATTTCTCCCCGTACCAAAGACAATCACACTTTCAAAAGCAGACGTCCCATCCGCCGCCGTTTCGTCAACCTGGCGGGATGTTTTATCAAAGAATTTCGACGAGTTCGTGCACGACATGGCGTACCCCGCCGCGTGGATGATGCCTTTGCATGAGGAGTGTCCATCGCAGAGAGGGGAAAGGGGATTTAGAGGGATGGGTGAGGAGAGGAGGTGGGATTGCAGGATGGAAGCGAAAGACGGATTGATGTACGATATGCCGTTTCCTCGGCCGGAGATCTGGCCCGTGGGCTCGGAAGATCCGTTGAGAGCTTGGAGAGCGGAGATGCGCAGGGGTTGGGGAGGCTTGTGCGTGGTGAGGAGGGCTGTTGTGCGGGATGCGCGCTGCGCGAGGGGGGCGTTGGCGGGGACGAGGGCGAGGAGGATGGATGCGAAGGATATAAGAGTGAAGGTTTTGTTGAGGGGCGAGAGAAGGGCGGAGCGGAGGCTGGTGAAGTGCAGCCAGATGTTGTGCAGGTCGGAGACGGTTGCGCCATTGGATTCGAGGGCGGTGGTCCACCATGTAATGTCAACGCCACGGGAGAAGGTGTACCGGAGCAGTACGTTGGCAACGACGGAAAAGATGGCGAGGTAAACGGCCGGCGCGAGGGTCCAAGCCTCGACAAGATCGCCGTCGGACTTGATAATGACCATCACCATCAGAACTGCGCAGGCGACGGCACCAGCAGTGGCGATGACGGCATCCCGGGGAAGTCGACGAATTACTGATGCTCGCCATGGGCGGCCTTTCAGTTGCTGGCTGATTGGGAATGTTGACGGGACTGAGGACCCCGTTCTTGGCGGAGTCCCGTAGAGGTATGGTTTCAGCTCTGACATTGGTAATGGTCGTTGTTGCATCATGACAGAAAGTAGGAATGCCGCTCAAGAGGGCACCATTTGACGTCTATGTAGGCGTTTCACCGCAAGACGCATCGCCCGCCGAAGTGCGAGTCCAGCGAGGCTTCACAAATCATGGCGTGATCTGAGAGTTGGCGCATCTGTCACGTCAGTGATAGCTGTTCTATTGAACGCCGCTCAATTTTGGCGCTCGAAGCCGCGGCTTCGTCACCTTCCTCCTTTGCATCTTCCCAAGCCCCCATACAACCAAGGAATAGGAGGGCGCCTTCCGAAAGCCGCGGCTCAGCCGCATCGCAACTTGATAGTTCCAGCCGCGAAATCGGAGATGAAATATTCAGGCGCGTCGATGCAACCCACGCAGTGGCTAGAACCGGGGATAGTATTGAGGTAATGGCGCCCAGCCGACGCTATACAGTGAGTTGTATACCTCTGAGGCTTGATCTTGGTTCAGTTGAGGTCATTCACGACTGTCTTGCGATGCATCAGCAGCCATGTTTTCACCCCCCAACCTGGTATTATAACTCGAGACCATCGGGCGGGTGCCTTCTCACGGCAACATTCCCCTCACGCTAAACATCCAGTTTCTGAATACTGGGCTCTGGGAGTTACGGGCTTCGGTTTCTCGCCGCGATCTGGCTCCAAATCACAGGGGATCCCTGTTGTAGGCAATTGAGAACACATCAAAACGCCAATGGAACCATGCTACCAGGCCTGCGAAGTGGCGTGATGCAAGCGGATAGGGCTGAGAAATCATGTCCGAAGCAATACGTCGTAAGAGCGGCTCAGCCTGACCGCGCACAGTCAATGGCGTCGACGCTAATGGACGGGGACAAAACTATTTCACGCCACGAGTTTATTTCTCGATCTCGGTCTCAGAGCCTCGTCAGCCTGCAGAAAATAAGGAACACCGTGCTTCTCTTACTTCTCCTGGTCTGTCCCCGACGTCTGCCGTCTCACGATTTTGTCTCCCTCGTCCTCCCACTTTTCAGATCCAACCTGCCATCACCCCTCGCCAAACTTGCCATTCAGGCTCTGCTATTTACCTCATCGCTAGCCGCACTCTCCATCCCCTAAGCTCAAGATTGGGCGGACCTCTATGGCGTCAACCTCTCCTGTGGAGCCTGCTTCGTTCCAAACTCGACATGGATCTCGGAACAGGAGACTGAGTACCTCCAATGCAAAGGCTTCACCATGTACGACATATACCTAGGCGGAAGAAACGACAGACCAAACATCTTATGCATATACTCGTCGGTAGACACAGATTGCGTGGAAAAGGAGTGCCACAGCGACCCCAACATGACACTGCGCGTTTCCATGGCACACAGGTGTCCCGATGAGGCGGGAAACCAGAAGCCCTTTTTTGACTATTGTGTCAAACAGGGAGTTACAAGGGAGGAATTCAGCTGTGAGTTCTTTTCCCGTTATATCAGATCCTTTATCAACTTGTCAAATGTTGTAAGTCAAATCAGACGCGTTATGTTGGCTAACCCCCGGGACAAAGATTACTACGGCTTGGATATTCGCCAGGTCGATCTTATTCTCGCTACCGGAACAGATTGCCCTTGGGTCGAAGGCAAGATGGACTACCAACCCACGACAAAAATCATTGCAACCCCAGGGGTTAGGGCTACCAGCGTACCGTTAGGGGGCAGTGAAGGTTCTCAGGCGACTTCTAACGCCGTAGTGGCTAATTTGTTCGGGGGCATTTCATTTGTTGGGATTGGGATTGGCGCGATACTTACTTAGCATTGTGTTTTAACTAGCTGTACGTGCTACCGGAAAAAATGCAAGATGGATGAGATACACTAGGTACCTGCCTAGGTATCTGAGGACCGGAACACCTCCAGCCGAGCTTTATGATATGCCTTAGTCCCGATCTTGGGCGGCTGACGAGGAACAATGGCACTCGCTAACCAAGACGGTGCTCCGTTGAGAGACAAGGCCGTTGACGTTATCATCACCACCGCAAACCCGGCAAGGCCGCCTACGGAAGGCAGTCGTTGACCTGAGGAAGAAGCGGGCGACTCTCAAGATAAACACCGTGCCTAGCAGTATTATGACATTGCATTGTATTTACAACGTGGTGGTACCCTGGGCTGCAAGGAAGAATGGAATCATTGAATTGATAATGCTCGCCTCTCTGTGCGTGAACGCGAGGCCTGCATCCAACCAACAGTGACACGGGCTGTTTTGTGCGACGAATCTGGGCTCACGAAATTTCTATTTTCGTACCTCGCCTACATGACATTGCCCACCCTAGCTCAGTCTCGGCTCAGTCTTTGCTCAGGATTTACTCAGGCTTTGCTCACCCTAATTACCGTTTTCGGCAGGCTGCGCCACAGTATGATGAATTGCTTTAACTTTAGCTGAATAGGCCTAGAGTTAGTCCTATATGTGAAGATGGCTAAAATCAGTCCCTATTCTTGAAAATGAACAGTTTTGTCTTTACTTTTTCGTGTTACTTGCCTAACCTCTAAAGATTTGAGTTAGCCTCTGCCCCATAAGTCTCACACTTACACCTCTTATAAACATGTAAAGATATAATATAAAACTTAAATCAAAGATGTTTATATTTAACCGTACACAGCGATATGAAGAGGTTGTTAATCTAATTAACCGAAATTCCTTTCACTGGCACGTTTTTCTCTATTTCTACGTGAGGAGCCCAAGGGTTGGGAGAGGATTGATCGCCTAGGGAGGTTTGTGTTCCGTGGGAAAGAACTCGAGCCCGAGAGTGGTCGTGTTCAGGAGCCTCATCTCCGAACAGAGTAGTGATTAAAGATGGACAACGATGTCGAGGTTGAGATTAGGTAGCACAGCTAAAATTGCGCCGATCCCCGAGACTTACCCTGCATTCGGCTCAAGCTGTTGTGCCTTGCAAGCACTACGACAGTTTTGCGCTAAAATTCGTGTGCGCGCCGCCACTGCGCAACATCATCGAAATCCACCACTTTGATCGCCCTTTGCGAGCCACATAACAGTCCAAATTTTAAAATAGACGGGTACGATTGAATTTCCCTAGACCGTGAATATCTTCCGGTACTGCATTTACAAAAGTGACGTTGTGTTTGCAAGGCACAGTGGCATGGGTGCCAAGTGATTTTAATGCGGGTGGCCCAAGTCGGTTATCTTCTTCTCAACCCTAACCTCCTCTTTCTTTAGCGTCGTTCCCGGCTCCGCCTCGGTATGGTACGTGCTGATGTCACGAAAGCTCTCCTCACGACTCTTGATCTCCTTCAACTTCCTCTCCATATCCCGCACAAGTTGCTCCTGTGCCGCCAACGCTGCTTTCCCGCCCGGCTCTTCGGGTTTGATCTTGTCTAGCGCCTCATGCTCACGTATCCTGATAAAATAGCACGGTCAGTTAGGACTGGCGAAAAAAAAACAAAAAAAAAACCCCTCTCCAAAAGAGAAAGAAGAAAAGGGGAAACTGGGAAAACATACAGCGATTTCGAGTTCTCCTCGATCTGGTTCACGAGCCCACCTATCAGGGCATCGCATTCCTCCTTGGACATGGCCTGGGCGCCCTGGGTAACGAAATCGGTCTTGACATAGGCGTTTACAACGCCTCCGTCCTCCAGGATGCGGTTGTGCACCTCAGAGGTGTACACGGAATCGCAGAGCTTCAAGATATCGCCGTAAAGAACATCCTTGAAGAGGGGATTATTGCCGAGCTCTGCCTGCAGCTGTTGTGAGAAATCAGGCTGGTTCACAATGACGCGGTCGATTGCTTCTCGCGAGCGTGACATGAACTCAAAGTCCTTGCAGAGGAGTGCCGTCATTTCTGCCGGCGACAGGCCTTTGAGCTTTTCATCCTTCTTCATCTCCTCGATGCCTTGGCGGATGATGGCTTGAATTTCCTCGCGGAGCTGGCCCCGGAGATCCTCGTTGGCAAAGAGGGCTCCGAGCCGGTGCTGCACCTTGTTCTGCGCCTCTGCGAGCTGCTCGGCCGTCATGGCGGCCAGGAGGGTGGTTTGGTCTCCCCTGGCGCCAGGGCAGATGCTGTCGGTGGGGTAGAGTTGGAAGCCGCCGACCTCGAGGCCCGGCGGGTCTGTCTCGGATCGCTGGACGCCCTCGCCGGTGGTGGTGCCGACGATCTCTTCCATGGTCTTGCCGCCGAGAGCGTCCCCCGCGGCCTTTTCGTCTTTGCACGTGACCACGCAGGTATCGTACTTGCCATACTCGACTTCGCCACCCACGGCAGCACGCAGGACGGCGATGGGGACGCCGGTGATGTCAATGACCTGCCACAAGCCTTGGGAGAGCCAGTACTTGTGTTGGAACTCGAACGGCTGCCTGGCGACGACTTCGCTGACGTTTTGGCCGGTGTGGAGAGCCTCCAGCCACATGGGCAGGTCCGAGTAGCCGCGAAGCATGAGCGCCTCGCCGCCGATGCAGTTGAAGAGGTCGCTCGGCACGATAGGGTTCTTGCCCTCCATGTAGTTCCACAGCAGCATCCGGGTCGGGTCGTTACGGTTCATGGTAATGCACCACGTGTTTTGGCCATCCAAAGCATGCCATGCCGACGTCAGCGCGAGGAAGCTGATGGTGACCAGCTCGCCCTCCTCGTGCATCTTGATGGCCTCGACGCCGATGATGCCGGACCGCCCGAGGCGCACAAAACTCCCCCGCAGGTCGCCGCCCTTGGCCAGAAACTCGGCCTCGTCCTTGAGGATCTCGTTAGCGTGGAAGGTGGCGTACAGCGCCATGGCCAGTGGGTTCTTCATCTGCCGCATCTTCTCGGCATGCTTGCCGACGATGAAGGTGGCCCCGACCGGGATGGCCTTGAGGCGCGCGACGACGAGGGACTGGTCGAGCTTAATGCTCCCGGCGGCCACCTCGGGGACCTTGACGTACCCTGCCATGATGGCAGAGTGGTTGCCTTCAAAGTACCAGTTGGACGTGTACGTCTGGTCCCGCGACTCGGGATCGACCCCTTGCAGCTGCCCGTAGATTTCCCGGGCAAGGGCCTGCACGCCGTTGGCATACGCTGCCGAGTTGGGGTCCTTGGCGATTCTCCCGACCCGCTCCTGCGGCGTCTCTCCGAGCTCCTTGAACTTGTCAAAGGCGGGCGGTTCCAGGAGACGGTGTTCTTGGAACGTGGCGGGCGTCAGGTATTGGAACAGCAACCCCCCGCCCCCGAGGCCACCAAGCACAAACTTTTTGAGCCTGCTCATTCTGCGGATCCGGAGGCGGAAGGACCTGAATGCCGCCCGAAGACCGGGGATGGGCGGGAATAGGATGGTCGGATCCACGGGGCCGTGCGGGGACATGGTGTCGAAGATGGAGGCGAGGCGAGGCGCCGGCCCCATCAGGGGCAGGTCGCGGGTGGAGCCAAGCGGCGGAAGCGGCGGAAGCGGCGGATGGCCCTGTCGCAGAGTGCGCCGTCCGGTCTTGGGGGGGTCGCGAGCTCGGTAGCAACCGTCGACGATGAGCTGGATGCGCTCGACCTGGGACACGTCGACCTGATCCTCGTCCCACCAGATGGACCATTCGGCCAGCGGGCTCTGGACCGGCCGGCGCACCGTCAGGTCGGAATCATCGAGGGCCAACATCCGGGATTTGGGGTTCTCCTGGGTCGTACGGATCTCCTTGACAACCCTGGCATCGGCGCGGTCGTACTCGTAACGCGATCCCATCTGGACCCTGTCGATGAGGAACTGGAGCTCGCCATCGCGCGTCGTCTTGTTGTTGGTAATCGGGTCGACAACCTCGACGGTCTTTCCGGTGGTGACCCAAAAGCCGCCCGTGAAAGCGATGTTGATGTCGATGACCAGATCCGTGTCCTTCTCGTTCTTTCGCCGGGCGCCCTCGAGGATGACCCAGCACTGCTTCATCCGGACATCGAAGGCGGCGGCCAGGTCGATGCTCAGCACCGACATGCAGTTGGTCGAGTCGACGATGAAGTTGAACCGGCTTAGGGGCCTGACCTTGGCAAGACTGCCGTTAGGCTGGCGATCGTAGCCAAAAATATACGGGTGCGATTCTTTAGTGATGAAGCCCTGGTACTTGGTCGAGATGAGGGTGAACCTGTTGTCCTTGTCGCGGAGCAAGTCGTTCTCGGCCCGGAGCTGGGGGAGGATTACGTCGTTGAAGAGCTGGCCGCTGAAATTGTCCCAGCACCCGAGTTGGAGGAGGGACCGTGGGATGGATGTCGGCTCGAGCTTGACGGCAGCGATGGCGCGGATGGCGTCGAGGTAGAACTTGACCACGCGCTTCTTCTCCAGGGCGTACGACTCGTCGTACAGCTGCGAGAAGATCTGCGTTTTGACCCCAGGCGCCGTGGTCGCATCTCCCATCAGCGCCGCCTGGGCCACTTGGGCCTGCGCAAAGTAGGCCTCGACTCTGGCCTCGTCGACCAGGGCCTTTTGGTGAGCGATAACGGCCTCGTTCAACTTCTGGGCTACGGCCACCAGGGCGTCAAAGGCGTTGCGGGCTTCGGCCGAGGCATCGCCAGGGAAGTAATCGTCGCAGAGCTTGTCGAATCTCTGCTTTTCCAGCAGCACGGTTCGCATCAGCTTGTCGTTGGCGCCCGATGCGAATTCGCCAATCTTGGTGGTCAGGTCCCGGCCCGAGAGATTGGCCTCGAGGGTGGTAAACTGCCCTTGCAGCGCGTCCTTTTTCAGCGAGCCTCCGTTGGCCTCGACCGTGCTGAAGATGTCCATGCCGGACGTGCCCACCGACAGAAGGTTGCCCGCCATGACGACGCCCTTGCCCTCGGGCGTGAACATCATGCACGTCGACACAGCACCGAGGATCTTCTCGATGGTGTCGCACGAGAAGTTGGGCTTGATCTTGGGCTCCAGGCCCTTGAGCTGCTCGACGCACTTCTCAATCGCCTTTTGCACCTGATCTTTCAGCCCGCCAGAGCCCGTAATGTCCTCGGTTGTTGACTCGACGGCGTGCCGTGCCGTCGCCCGCTGGTTACCGACCTTGTCGACGTATTCGGAGTAGGTCTGGATCATGGCTGCCGCTTGAGCCGCCGAGGCCGTGCTTTCTGCCAGTTCCTCCAGCAAGCGATCCCGGTGCGTCTCGATCCTCTCGAGGTCCTGCCCGGCCTGGACGAGCCGGGTCAGCGACAGCGAGATGTTGGGTATGAACCGGAAGTCTTGACCGAACGAGTCCACGGCTGGCTGCGGGAAGTCGCCGCCGAGGGACGCCAGGCGGTCAAAAGCCAGAGCGAGAACCCGACGAGAGGCTGACTGGATGCCGCCGCTCTTCCAGGGTACGCCCCCAAAGGCGGCCCTCACCGCCGACTCCTGCGCCTGGTAGCCCGCCACAGCCGCGTGGGTAGACGGATCAGGGCCGTTTAGGAGCTTTTCGGACAGCTCGAATGCCCGGATGGCCTCGTACACTTCCTTGGCCCAGGCGAAGCTCGTCTCGAAACGGAGTCGATCGGCCGCCTTGGCCTCGCCGTTGAGGATGTCAAAATAGCTGCTGAAGAGCACGTCGTACTCAAACGCGAGCCGCTGGATCAGCATGCTCACGAAGGCGGGGTTCAGGGCGAGCGCATACGCGCCGAGCTCTGGGACGGCGACAGCCGTCTGCGCAGCGCCAGGGGGCGGGACATGGGTGTTCTGCGCGCCCCCGTTCCCGTTAGCTCCCGCTAGCCCCGGCTCGCCCCGATACGGGTGGTCGATCGTCCTGCTCATCAAGTCGTTGATCGGAACCGTCTCGACATAGACTGCACCCCCAGCTGGCCCTCCAGGACCGCCGTCTCCGCCTCCGCCAGAGGGCCCGTTGGGGCCGGCGGCTATGTCGATCTGGGTGGGCATGCCCGTGACGAACTGGCTCGGCGTGACGACCGAGCCTGTGCAGCGGCAGTGCACCGGCCCACCAGCGCCGCCGTTACCTCCGGGGCCGCCGTTGCCGCCGGGTCCGCCCTGCGCGCCGTTGTAGAAGGGAGTTTCATGGCTGCTCGGGCCGGTGCCGCGGAAGCGGAGCCCGTCCACCGCCCCGCCGCCCGCGGCCCCCGTGGCGCCCTTCTGGCCCTGCCCGCCTTGGCCGCCGGCTGCCCGCAGCTTGACCGTGGCATGGCTGTCGGGTCCGCACAAGGACAGCAGCTGCGCGCAAAAGAAAATAGTGCCGGCGTTGCCAGCCGCCGGTCCCTGCACGCCGTCATCGCCGCGGCCGCCCACGGTAGCAAGTGCCCACTCAGGCGTGACAAAACACCCCTCGGGCTTGTAGTCGCCTCTCCTGCCATTGGCCGTCGACGCCAGCTTGGCGGTCGAGCCCTGGGCCTCGTACGTGTTGGCGGCGTTTTTGCCGCTGCAGTCAAAGATGACCAGACCCTCCTCGGGGCCGCTACCAAGCGTCTCGCCCACGCGAGGAGCGATGATGAGGCGCCGCGCGACAATGGTGAGGTTCTTGCCCGGGAAGCTGAAGCGGCTTCCGCGGTAGACAACAAGGTCCTCGGCATTGATGACCACGTTGTCGGTGACTGTCTCTCCCTCGGCAATGGAGACGGCCGACAGCTTGAAGGCACGGTCGAGGCCGGCGCGAACTTGCGGCTTGCTGTCGTGGGCTGAGTCGTCCGGGATGATAGATGGCGGCTTGGCACCAAGAGCGTTGGTGATGGAGTCGTCATCAATGGATCCTCCAAAGGCAGACCAGATGCCCTGCTGGGACTTGGGGATAAGGGTTGCGGCACGGTGGCCGATCAGATGGTAGGTTGTCTTGCCGTCAGGGGAGAGGACGGTCCGGAAGAGGGACGAGTCCGTCGTTCCGTGGTCCTTGATCTCGGCGTCCTTCCAGTCGGACTCTGTAGAATCGGGCATGGTGGGGAGCTTTGGGGTTGGGATAGCTGAGGCTAGGTCGGCGGTGCTCAGGATGTCCTGTGTCTCTTTGGAGTTTCAGCCGGCCTAGAGGATAGGCGCGATCAAGATATATTGATCCCCGGGCCTAACAATTGCTGCTGGGTGTATGCGCTCCCAACCCCTCAATCCCGGAGGATGCAAGTCGTCGGACATTCAAGCCCTTCCGCATTTACGCACGCCACAAACCATGCATGTTCCACCGCGATCCATAACAACGCCGTGTCACATTTACTCGGCTGCGGCGCCTCCTAATCGCATGGTCGACGCTAAGCTAGCGGGTGCTATGGGATTGGCTACCGCACCTGCCAGCACAAATCGTGTCGTCGTGTCCAAGTCTAGATTCGGGGCATCGCATGCTATGTGAGGGGTTGGTTGTGCGGCTGATGTTCTTGTCAGAAACGCGGTGCAGTCTAGAATCTCTAGGTTGCAACTGCTTGATTGTCTTGCTTCTGCTAGTTCTAGCTTCCGGCCGGAACCTTCTTCTTTATAGATCCTTTCGCGGGATTCGGCCTTCGTCGCCACGGTGGCTAAGGCCCTGATCTTCTCGCGAATACTGGGCCAGTACTGATTCGCCAGTATTCGCCGGAAAGGGGTACCTCAAGGCCCCTGTTTAGTAGCGCTTACGCCAAGATGTGCTGCATGGCGCCCTGGTTGATCTAACTAGCCGTAAATGGAGTAGTTTGCCAAGCCCAAGGAACTTGCCGCCTTCGTTGTTCATCGCTCGATTCTGTGTGTGTCTGGGGTCGCGCGCCAGAGTCTCCAGTCTTCGTAAAATGCCAAATCCTGATTTTGACCAGCTAAAACGACGAAAATTCAATCCCTAATTGATGGTTTAAGTACTTTGTAATCTAGCTAGTCATCTGGCGACGATTTTCTCGAAGACTTGCTGAGACCCCCTCCGCTCCTTCGAACACGAATCGGACCTTTCCGAACACTCGAGTGAGGACGATTTTGACGATTCTGACGATTCTGAGGAGCCGCCACTATTGTTAAGAACGCCTGTGATGAGTAGAGGCGATACACCTGGGGTCGGTACGCTTGCTTTTGTTACAGCCTGCTTCAGGGACATCAAGGTGATCCTGACAAAGACAGATCGCAATGGAAGGACTCCCAAAGACGTGTGTGGCAAGATGACTGAGTGAAGGCTAGGGCAACTCTCAAGGGGATAGGTACACTGTCAAGTAGGTCGTCACTCCAGAGGTTCCAAACAGTAGAGTGCAAGTGAACAATGTATTGCTAGCGTAAGGAACTAGAAGGGTCCCTCACTCATCGCGGGCACGATGGCGATATCTATACTCGGCTATCTGGAGGTAACTTGTACTGGCCTCTGTGCTTCCTAGATGAGTGCCCTACAAAGGCCCGAGGGGTAACAGAGGCCACAGTGCGTGACCCCGTGCGCACGGCCTGTCCGCACGGTGACGACTACTGCGGGGACACGTTGGTCCGGCCCGCCCGGCCTGCAGGTCGTCACAGCCTTGGTATTTAGATTGTACTTGTGATGGCTGGTTTACGACCGAGAGGGGTAACATATTCTTAGGTTAAAAGGCTGTTATTTAAGCATCAGAATAGCTATTTTAATAAACTTCTCATAACTACTTATTATATAATTATAAGTATGTAGATAATACCTAGGACTCCCCGTAGATTACCACTTCTCTCCACTATATTTACACCTTTTAGATTATCACCCCTTATTTTGTCTGATTTCGTAAGCGACTGTACCTCGCCAGGGGCAGTCTCTCTTTCTGTAGAAGATGCCGGCGAACGGGCCTCTGAGGCTTGAATCTTGCCCTTGTGGGACTCAATGCTGACACGCGGTAGCGCGATTGGGGGCACTATGGAATGCGCGCTTTTCAATAGCTGATGTAGGCTGACCTTGGTCACAAGAATGATGGCGACAATGGCGAAATGCGCTCGATTGAGCGCTCTCAAGGCGATGCGATTGGTAACTTGCTGTTTTGGCTAGAAAATGCGTTGCGCACGTAGCAATTTTGGTGGGGTGATGCACACGCAATCCAAATGGGTGGTGCAGACGGCATCATGGGCTTCCGAGCTAGCCATTCTTTTATCCTCCAACCTTACTCCTCAAGACCAGAAAAAATGGTAGCCAGCAAGGCTGGTCCAACATAAAAAAACATGAGGTGGTTATCTGTGTAACCCCAACAAGCTTTCAGAGGTGACAAGGACACCGGTACGGTTGAATTTAGGTAAATATTCCGTAATTAGGAGGGGGGGGTTGTGAACTTGGGCTCATTATGTCTCTAGGGCTCGAAGAGGTGGTGTTGCTAGTCTGGGATGAGTTGTGCGAATGTGCATCCGAGAGCAACTGATAAGGGTTTTCGTCCCGAAGGATACCTACCTACGATCCCTCTGATCCATCAAATTGCCATCCTCAACACGCCAAGTCGGGTGTGATGCATTTGATATACATGTGCACTTTTGCATAACCAAAGACAATGCCTTTATTCGATCAGACACGGGGTTCGGGGCTCGCGGATGCGCTGCCGTTGGCGTTTGGAACGGGGAGGATGGATGGGTGACGATTGAGGGATGTGAAGGGGTTGTTGTTTGGGGAGGGGATAGAGGAGGTTGAAGGGGGCCCGTCTGGCATTGGAAGACGAGATTTCTTCGATAATTTTTAGGAGTAGAATGACATATTAGCACAGGCCTCCGATCAAATTGACTCAAGGTCGTAACATTTCCTTATCTTAGTCTCAATACAAGGCAGCGTCTCCGAATAATCTATCTCTCAAACGAAGCACCTTGAGAATTTTAAAGTTAAACAGGAAGCAATATTTCTCAGGGAACCCATGGCCCCAAACCCCTGGGCGGTTGCGTTCATGTTCCATTGTTTTCATTACCCGGGTCTAAGCCTCACCGGCTAATTAGACGTACACATTGAGCTGAACATCTCGGGCCAACTTTCCCACCGCAATGATACCCTGACCGCTAAGCAATTTACAATTGACAAAGTGTAAACCAACCACCACAGTAGTGTTACGCCGTTTAAAACTTCTCAATCCCCAATTCTTCCCTGACATGGAGCCAATGCCCCAACCAACCCCGTTCCCAGCCCTCACTTGACTCGACTCGGAAAATCCCCCCTTCTTTCACAATGACTCCCTACCTCATCATCCTTATCTTGGTCCAGGTAGCCCTCAGCGCCGCCGTTCCCCCTACCCCTGAAAGTCCTCACCTGGAAGCCCGAAAAGTAGCGGCCCAGCTCATGGTATTCCCCATTGCCAGCTGCAGCTCCAGCGGCAGAGTGGAATCCATCATCAGCGACCGCTGCACGAGCCTACGGACTATTCGCGCCAAGGGATTAGTTGTTCGGGAGGTTACGAGCAATTGCAGGGGTGAGTGTCCTCGAGGACCGAATAACGTGAACGGTTGTGTGGTGGGCTGACGAGACAGTTCTGGCGTTCGAAAACGAGAATTGTTCGGGGCGGCCGACTCGACTGACTGTTGAGAATCGGTGTTATGACATGAGGAATTATACTGCTTTGGTTGCAGATTGTTAGCAAGCTTGCGGAAGGTCAATTTGAGAGACACTTCAAAACTTGAGAAGGGTTCACATCACAGTCATCGAAATAAAAGCCCCAATAAAACCAACAATATATTATCCAAGTCCAACCCCATCCATGCTGTCCTATCATGTGATATATCCATCTAATGCACAATCTTTGACGCCCTATCCTACCCATATCCAATGCCCGTACCCGTACACTCCATGCACCCTACGGAACCTCTCCCACCCCCATCCTAATCCCATGCCGAGCTGCCGACCAAAATAAGTAGCACTGGTAAGCAAGACTCCCCAGGAGCAACCAGTCCGAGCCGGGATCTGCGTCACACTCGCAGCAAATTGTATTGCAAGGCGACGTAGACCACGACCCCGAAGCAAAAGCCAAGGCCATGGCGACGCCCAACGATCCCAAACCGAGAGACGAGTTTGTGAAGTTGCCTTAACTGGAAGGAGAAGGTGCTGAAAGCCGGGATAGTTGTTCTTGTTGTTGCTTGGAAGAGAGAATGGTGACCCAAAGTGAAAGTTGAGCCCGAAACCGCTGATGATGAATGATGATGACCCGAAACCAAGAGATGATGATGATGCTTGCAAGGAGACTCGTGACTCGATTCATGATGGTTGTTGTCGACAAAGGAGATGGTACACGGTTCTTGCATTTGGTTGTTGTTGACGCTGCACATGGCGCAGGTTGAAGTCGTCGTCGTCGAGCCAACACCCCCTACCACCACTGTCGCTACGACTTCTGGTGGTGGCGCTCTTGGATAGGTGCTGGGGAGTGACATGCTCTGTTGAAAGAGCACAGGGACCCTCAAGAAGCGCTTACGCTAGCTCTTCTACCTCTCGGGGGTTACGACGCTGATGGTTGCTGGATAATAGTGTTTTTAAGGGGCGCAAGATCATCGAGGTGCTCCGGCTGCATATCGAGATCAGCGGCCGTAGGGGACTTCGCGCGCGGCTTGCTAACAGGCTTAGCCAGCGTGGTTATAATGGGCCCAGGGGCGTCAGCACCGTCGGGAACAGCACTGGTATAGGTCTTAAGGGCTTTGGGCTGTAGTTCTTCATGCGTAGGAGTGGCATCCACTGGTAGGTCCTGGGCTACCTCCTGGACGGTTAGCCCTGTGCTACTCTTGGAACCATCACTCGGCAGCTCTACCTTATCTGTCTCAGCAGGGGACTCCTCTACCATAGGCACCAGCTCGACCGTCTTAGTCTCGGGGTCCGGTTGGAGGCTCTCCTCGGAGATCCTCTCGAGGCCTTTACGCAATTGAGAGAGACCTCAGAAGGCGGATGGAGTCGGGATCTCAAACACTGTCCTTACCAATGTTAGCTACAGAAAAGTACCAGACATGCAGCGCTTACTGCCGCAAATTGCTAAATCTAAAGGTAGATACACGCAAATTAATTCCACATGTGCATGTATATGGTACTTGTCGTCTGCACAAGATATTGCTCGTCATGCTGATATGGTCCCTTGTATGATTTTGCCTCAAGCTAGGGTGGTGGAGTAGAGAAGCTCAAGTAGATATCCCACATCCTGTTAACGCCATGCCCCCAACAGTTCACTGACTTTCCCATGTTCCTTCTCGTGGCGGTCGAGCGCCTCTATATTATGGAAGCTCCCCATTGGTTCCCATGTTGGCTTCCATTTTACATTCACTTAGTAGCCTCATCTCATATTCCTAGCACCCAGGATCTCTTCAATCCTCCATTCGACGTCTTCTTCCAGCTACAGAGTGGGCGGGCACCAGTCCAATGCTCCTTCCTTGCTAGGTTAGAATATGGTGTACTGCCCTTCAGTAACGCTGATAGATCAACACTGGCACTCCGAAAGTCATGCCTGCCGCTCAGTTCTAGATTTTCAGTGATTCGCTCACTGCAGACGAAAAAGGATGGAGAAGTGTGCCAGCGAGCCATCCTGCCTCAACATCGTGCTCCAACCTTTTTCTCTCATTGAACCTTCGCCGCGAACGTTTTTCTTGCTTCCATCACTTCTCAACCTTTTCAACCATCAAGTTTGTTTTGGCAACCAACCGTACCTACTCGGCCCGGTTCTATCATTGGAGCACACTCTTCATGGTCCTTTCGGTGGTGATGGAAGGAGGGATTCTCGCCGCCAACACCGTCTCGTGCGTTACCGGTTCAACTCAGGCTGCCCTATGGTCTGCAAGTGCGCTGCCAGCTGACGTGGTGCGAACCAGCTGCGATAAGAATCTCTGGCTTCTGGAACCTGTCTTATTTCTGAAAGGGAGTACGGAGTGCTCAACCTTTCCGCTTCCGCCGCGCTTCTTCGGTAATTGACTGAAAACTCTGCTGGACCGCGCCAGTGGCGCAGGTCGGGAACAAGGGAGGATTTAGGAGTGTTTCAAGAATAGTAGGTGAGTTGCCAAAACTCCAAACGCCGACCCGCGAGCGTCCAACCCCGTCATCTGGCCCTCCTTTTTACTTCTGTTACCTCTGGCCGGCTTACCTCGGAGCAGTTAATGGGTCGTTGGGTGGCGGAGCCGTTGGATTGTCGAGGTCCGGCAAGAGTGGTAATCCTGGGTAGCACAAGATCTGCAGGCCACCTTGGCGCAGGAGGGGGGGGGGGGATAATTGGCTAATACATGCGTATTACGATAGCTGATGCCTAGACTAGCTGACATGCTAGTCCGCAAACCAGTTTTTGCGACATAAAGCCCGATGAGCCCCATCGAAGTTCAGTCTGGGTATGGCTGGTTCCCCCCCGACTGCTCCGGAATCCCGCCGCACCATCTAAATTGACCGCGACAAGACTTCCCTCCCACGATGCCCGCGATTTTGGATTTTGCCGGCGCGTCTGCACTAGGGAAATGGTTTTTGAGTGTGGTATGCTCTCTCTAATGGATGCACAAAGAGGAGAGAATAATAACAATCGCGCAGATGATCGCATGGCAAATCTACAAGGTCGTATACAATCTCTTCTTCCACCCGCTGCGCCATTTCCCCGGCCCGCTCCTCCAACGGGCATCGCCGCTGCCATGGGCGTACCAGCTGGTGTCAGGCACGCAAGCCTTCCGCACCCAAGAACTGCACGAGCGGTACGGCCCCGTGGTGCGCATCACCCCGACACAGCTCAGCTTCACCGACGCCAGCGCATGGCGCGACATCTACGGCCACCTGATTGGCCACAAGAGCGGGTCCCAGGAAATGGCCAAGCTGCCCGCCTTCGTCAAGGT